>OOBR01000426.1_pt1 | contig 44195 bp, 69 predicted proteins | sample 1671281 | NCBI WGS metagenome assembly OOBR01 (sample SAMN06348140, study PRJEB24527) | human gut metagenome | biome: human gut; feature: ankylosing spondylitis patient; material: feces | host: Homo sapiens | place: China | collected 2015-10
GTAAAGCCGTCCTTTCGGCTGCCTTGATCAGTATACTATATCTGTTTTCCTTTTCTTTATTATAAACGTCATGCGATTAAAAATCAAATCAGAGTTATGCATGTATTCGTCATTTTGCCAATCCATTTTTTTGTGGATAACTGCCACTTATTGCCCCAAAATCCAGCTTTTCCCCTGATATTTGTGATACATTTTATTATTGCTCATGTTTTTCGGGGACAACCCATGTGCATATTTTTCTCTTGTGGATAACTCATTTTTTTCTCTTTTTAACTGCTGTAAATATTTTTTATTTTCTCCAATTTGCACAAAATATTCAGTTGTCAATGTACATGTCTTACACCTGCCTAGTATAAGACATGCAATTTTTATTTTCGATGGAATAAAAGAAAAGATTTCACGAATTTTTTTCTTTTAGGAAAAGCTATAGAAATGTCAATATTATATTGGAATAAAAGAAGCTATCCGTTTAAGACAGCTCCCTATTATATACCTATTATTTTATCTGTTTTAATTCCATTTTGCATAATATGCTGTATTTTGTGTAACCATCATGCTCTGATCCAATGCATTCCCTTCTGCATCAAACCACCCTATAAAGGTTTTTTCTTCCAGTACCGGATCCTTTGGAACCGGAACCACATCACCGGTCAGAACCTCATAACATTTGTAACAGTCCGTATCCGATAAATAGTAACTTACCTGGCATATTTCCGGTACTTCCTCCTTCAGCTTATTTACAATCACGGTCCTGTCATATGACACGGTTCCATCTTTCCCGTTTGGATGTTTAAATTCTTCTTTCACGCTTACTGATAAAAGCTGCTTCTCTGTATCTGCAGCATTTATTTTTAACCGGATATCTGAATCTGAATCCAGTGTATCCGCAAGTGTTTCTAAAAAATCAGCTTCCAGCTGATTCTTATCTGTGACATTATACTTTTTTGTTAACAGATTTTCTGCCGTCTCTTCTGCAGCAGACGGTAGATTGCTTTTTAATTCCATGCTCCTGTTCATCCTCCCTGACACCGCCATGATCGTTAAAAAGATCACTCCGGCAATACAGGTCGTGACAATCGCCCTGATGATTAATTTCATATGACCTTTCCTTTCTACATGACCGGAACACGGATTACTGCGGTTGTTTTCCGGTTGCCGGAATCCATAGCCTTTACCGTAAAAGAATAAATCCCTGCAGTGTGAAACGTGATCGTTCCAGCTGCCGCATCCATCTGATCAGGCAATTCATTTCCATCAGAATCACAGAATTTTAAAAGCTTTACCGCAAGCTCCTGTCCGTTATAATCGTGCGCTTTTACATAATCTGCTACCTGAACTGTTCCAAGTACAAGACTGCCGGTTCCCTGGTACTCAATCGTCGGTGCATCTTTCGCTATTTCCGACTGATACGCGCCATAGTCTATATACGCATTATAATCAATGCCTTCTGTATCCATGTGCGCCGCTATGATCTTTACAATTCCACGGTTTCCATCAGAATCTGTTACGGCAGAAAATATGATCGTAAGGACACTTATTACTACGGCGGCAGTAAACATCGCACCGCCATGTTCTTTTATGATCTCTTTCATAGCATTCTTCTCCTAACCGCATAACCTGGTAAAAAAAGTTTCTACCATCTGTTTAAAATATCCGGTATACACACTATACATCACCGTAAGCGCTATCACTGACAATGCACCTGCCTGTATGCCTCCGCCAAGTTCTTTTACTATTTCTTCCACTTAAAACACCATCCTTAAAATCCTGTTGCAGCCATATACACACTGACTAAAAATGCAAGCACTGCCAGTGCCGGAACTTCTTCCATTATCATTTCACCAAGATGTTCTACAATCTCTTCCACTACCTTGCAATCCCCCTTGTCTGATGTGTTTTCTCAATGCCAAAAACCGGCATTTTATAACTATAGGATAACACCACATCTGCGGACACCGTCTCTCCCTCCGCATTGGCAGAAGGCGTTACGGCAAGTGTATATCCTGCTGACTGTGCCTGTGAGATACAGCTTGTGATCACAGCCTGGTTAAAATCACTGTTTTCGATCTCTGTTATCACGTCTGCCTTATACTCTTTGGCAGCCGCTGTCTGCGCTGATGCCGTCAACAATGCCGCTGCGCCAAAAACACAGAGCAGATAAAAAAACAACGTTGTAAATGCATTGATTATATTCTTCATTTACATTCCTCCCGCCTCTGACAGCATTTCAAATAAAAACATCATACCGACAAGCAGATCCCCAAGCAGTTTTACCGAAGCTCCAAATACCGGATATGAATATAACATCCGCACTTTAAAAGAAGCCTGTTCATTTTTACGTTCTGCAGCACGGTTTCTCATTTCCTGTACCCGTCCTAAAAGGTTGTTGATCTGCACCTTTGCATCTCCTGTACCGGCTTCCGAAATTGTGTACAGCATTTTCATGCAACTGGTTGTTTCCGGAATATCAAAGTTTTTGCAGAAATCTGTATACGAACTTAATGCATTCGGCTGCTCTTTTAATCGCTGCAATAATGCATTTAATTCCGGTACCAGGACTTTGGGTGCTCCATCTAACGATCTGGCGATGGAAACCTGTACATTGCTGTGCTGCATTAATAATGCCATCTGCATCAGCCATTCCGGGAATGCTGCATAGAGTTCTTCCGAAACCACACGTCTCGCAATATTTCTGCCAAACCTGTGCTGCTGTGACATTATGACTGTAACAAGAAAAAGCGGTATTGCAATCCAGGATTCTTTTACTGCAAAGTATATCGCTGCCACGAAAAAAGGAACTGCCCACAACATGCTTTTTTTCATTTCCTTTTTCTCATCATAATTCATTGCTTTTTCATAACTGCGCAGTACATATTCCTCGTCTCTTCCACCTTCTTCCTTCAACCAGTTCCTGGTCAATGTTTTTTCTGATCTTGCATATACATAGATCATCCATAGAAGAAGCCCGAAAGATGTGATCTGCACCAGTCCTGTCGTCAGCACATTGTAAGGGGCTTCCATATTGAGGATACCCGGAAGTGCATTTAACACATATAAAGTTCCGGCACATAAGGCTGTAGCCACAACAATGGATACCACATTGTTTGTATGTGCTTTTTTCTTTTCTCCCTGAAGCAGGTAACCTCTGCGTTTCCATAATTCCACATCATTTAATAACAGGGATATCGAATCATCCGCGTTTCCTCCATACTCCTCCGCACTGATCAGGAGTTCATGCAGTGTTTTTATCTTGCGGCACTCATATTCTTTTTCCACGATGTCTAAGGATTCCCTTAAAACACTTTTTTCACTGTAGGAATGTCCCGCTTCAAGATGTCCGATTGATTCATCCATAATATCCCGCATATGTCCCGGTTCAAATGTCTCTCTTGCCTCTTTTAAGGCAGATAATACTTTTCCTGTTTTTTGGAACGCATATAACATCTGCTCCATGTAAGTGGCAGCATCTGCAAAACGTTTCTGTTCATACATTTTTTTATAAGTGTCAAGGATAAATGCCGGAAGTGCCAAAAACATGGCGATCAGCACAATGACAAGCAGTTTCCATTTCAGTTGAAACAGTAAGCCGATCACTCCCATTCCGGCAATACATGCACCAATGACAAATAAATGCGTTTTCCAGGAAAAATGATATCCGTATGTATAAACCTCTTTTGCAAGGTTTCCCGGATTTAAAAGCAACAGATTTTTCGCCACACGGTTTTCTTTTTTGATCTGCTTTCTCTCTTTTTTCTCTTTTATCCGTGTCTTTTTCAATCCTGCCACTATCTGCCCTCCTTCCGGTATCTGTAAAAACTTTCACAAAAGAACGGTTCTTGTATTCCAGCACGTTCTAATTTCAAAAGAATATCTTTCGGTATCTCCTCTGAAACAAGTTCCCCATCCTCTACCAGCATATAAATTCTGTTTTCATGATCTTCCCTGGCATAAAAACAAAGCTGATCTAAATATCTTCTGATCTCTCCATCCTGTGTATTTTCTTTCCGGATCAGAAGTCCAAGATTTACATAACGGTAAATCCTGTTTTCCATACGTCTCGCATCATTTACATTATTCATCATGCTCTGGATACGGTCTGGCAGCTTCTTCACATCATCCAGATGGATCGTTGTAAATCCATTGACACCAGTACTCCACTGTTCCAACAGTGATGTCACTTCCGTTGACCTTGCCTCTGACAAAACCAGATAAGCCGGATTCTGTCTTAAACACGCCTTGATCGCATCCGTATAGGAAAAATTATCCTTTATACGAAGCTCTACGGCATCCGCTCCGGCATTAATTTCCGGATAATGGATCTCTAAGGAATCCTCAATCGTGATCACACGGCTTTCTTTCGGAATAAACTGCATAAAAAACTTTGCTGTTTCCGTTTTTCCAGCTCCAGGTTCCCCACCAAACACAAAGTTCATACCCGCTTTCACACAATTTAAAAGCAGGTGCAGCACCTTTTCTTCACAGAAATCACTTTTTAACATTCCATCAATCGTGTTTCTTACCAGACAGGGTGATCTGCGGATACAGACGCTTGTCCCGGTTGCCGCCACAGAATCATGGATGATACTGATACGAAGTTCTTTTGTGTCTGCCTCTAATACCTTATTTGCATTGTTAAACTGTGCATCCACACAATTTGCAATGTTATGCGTAAAGGCATCTAAAAAGTTTTCTGTAACTTTTTCTTCCGCTTCTTTTGCTCTGTATTTACCCTTTTTGAGATCCGTGATCCACAGGGCAGAACCGTTATAATCCACATCCGTAACATCCGGCTGCATTAAAAAATCCCAGAACACACCAAACTGTTCCGGGCTTGGTTCAAACATTTCACTCAAATTTAATTTCCCCTCCTTTTAAAAGTTACAGGCAGCATGTAAATGTCAAAGACCAACCGAACATTTGCCGCCGCCTGTTTTTTACTCCGGCCACTTTACTTATCAGCCTAATGCATTCATCTTTGTAAAGAAATTCGTGAATGCTGTTTTGAACTGCTCCAAAGCAATTCCGCCTTCCGTTGGATTGCAAATGAACAAGATCAATACTGTAATTGCAATAATCACTGCACCTCTTTTTACTGCACCACCATATTCTTTCATAAACTCTTCCATGGGAATCTACCTCCTTCCATCCATTTATCTGGCATTTGTTTACCAGTACACATTTATTATAATTATCTATTTTTCCTATTTCGATGGAATAGAAGAAAAGAATTAAGTAATTTTTTTCTTTTAGGAAAAGTTATGTAAAGAATTATTTCGCATATATAACGCCATCCGCAAAAACATTTCTACCAGTTGTGGATCTGCCCCTTGCATAATTTGTTCGAATCTTTCTCCAGCAGTCAGTTTTCTTTCGGTTTCTTTTGGTTCAAAATCACCTGGAAGAAGTTCATCAGCTTCCATTTCCATTGCCGCAGCTATCCGTAACAATGCCTTTAAACCTATATCACATCTCGAACGTTCCAGTTTAGAAATATGACTTACCGACAAATTTGACATTTCTGCCAACTTTGCCATGGATAGTCCCCTTTTTTTTCTTTCTTTGCTAATATTTTTGCTCACATCTCTTAATACCTGATTCATTACATCATCTGTAAGTTCCATTCTTCTTATCTCCTATCTGCAGCATCCATAATTCCATATTTTAATGCTGCTGTATATTCTTTCCACGTTTTCTCTGAAAAAGCTATTTTATTTAATTTCAGGCTGTAATGCCATACAAATCCGCCGAATGCAGACATCTGCTCTGCTATTTCACAAATTTCATTCTCCTTCCATTCTTTATATGGGAAAATAACTGCTTCATGCACAGATAAAGGTAAAATATATAAATCCTGGTTCAACTGATTTCCCAAATCCTTTAATGGTCCGTCCTCATACAATAACGTCGTTAATCCAAAATAATTTTTTTCACCTTTTACCAGATAAACATCCACTCCAGTCTGTGAATACAGCTCACTTATTTCATAAAGTAAATGTTTTGGCATGTTTGAAAGACTTATTCGATGCAGCTCTTCTTCTTTTATATTCCAATATTCAAGCATTTCATTGGTAATAGCAGATAATTTTATCCGTTTGGGTTCTTCTTCCAAAATAACTGCATATACCAGATAAACTGACTCCATCTTTCTTCCTGCATATGTTTTCAAAACATCTTTCCCTATCTTTTCCGGAATCAAAACACAGCATATCTGTTCTTTTGGAACCTTTGACATTACGCACATCAAAAGTTCCTGTTCTTTTTTATCAAGTTCTGCCTGTCTTGTATATTCCTCTGTATATTCTGCCAACATATTTTTTAAAGTCACTTCATCAAAAGCCTGGCCACATCGTTCATAAACTACCCACATATCCAGCTCCGGCATTTTTGAAAGATGCATTCTGCCATCGGATGTTCGGATTTTTTCTCCATGATTTTCCGTTACAATCAGCGGATACATTTTGTTTTTCCCCTCGATCACTGGCATATACAGATTTCCTTTTACTTTTATCTGTTCTATAAATTCCCGGTAACTTATTCGCTTTCTATTCATCTTTCTCCTTTACCAGCAATTCTGACAAAACACATGATCACCAATGATCTTTATCTGTTCATCAGAGTTTCTTGCCCTGATTTTTTCCCATTGCCGTACTTCTCCGACACTGCAATACTTTGGATTACAATAATACTTCATACTTCCTATGGGATTTTCTGCGGTTCCATAATATGCACCTGCTGCCGCTCTGTAACATGAATCTGTCTCCCGTTGCCCCTGAGACATATTTGCATATGCATAAAGATATTTTTCTACCGTATGATATGGAATATAACAGGAAAACTGATATGGTGCTGTCAATACCCCCTTTATATTTCCTGATGCACCCCCGGCTCGATTCAAAATTACATATGCCACTGCTGTTTTTCCAATATCAGACTGATTTCCTGCTTCTGCTTTGATAAACCCTGCCAAATAAATTAGATTTTCATCTACACCTTCCGGTATAATCAGATCTTCAATCGGTACCGCCTCTCCGGCAACAAAATTATCGTTCTCCTCCGGTTTCATATATGTCTGTTCTTTCATCAGATCGGCCAATATCGTCTGAGCAGATTCAGGAAGTTCTTTTTCATACTCATCCTTCCACTTTTCTATGGTCAGGCAATATACCGTCATCTTTTCGGCATTTTTTTCCTCTTCTTTTCCTTTTTCATTTGTAACTTTCTTCTTAACAGTTTCTTTTTTTGTATAATTAAACTGTTTAAATACTTTTTTTAAAAGTTTTTCTTCCCAATCTGTATCTATAAACAAATATGCCGGATATCCTTCAACTTCCATACTTATAAGTTTCGAATAATTGGGATCCGTTGTGATCTGAGCAAGATAAGCTGCAGCTATGTCGTCTGCTTCAGAATATGTTCCATACGCATAAACCGCCTCATTCAATTCATTTACGCCTAAAAAATAGTCTATATTACCTGCAAAATTCCGCTCCATTTCCTGTATTACATTTTTTATGTACTTAGGATTTTCTCTTACCTCTTGTATAGAATCATAATATCCATCAAAATATGTTGTAGGACTTTCTGCCTTCATATAAAGTCCTACGAATACCATTGCTACCACAGAGGCAATCAGGATGACAGGTAACATCACGAATAACAATTTACAAATCAGTGTTAAAACCAGCTTCATCATTTTTGCAATTGCTTTTGCAGCATCATGCGTAATCATTTGCCCTATTAATTTAAAATGAGCATTTGGATCATTTCCTTTCTGATCATGTATCATTTCCTGAATTACATATTCTTTTAATAGTCTTTTTTTTACGCCATCTATATATTCTTCCTTTTTATCTGCTATTTGGCTCCGTATACTCTCCGTTACAACTGCATTTATGTATTCACCCCTATACTGCTTTTTTTTCCTGATTTGTTCTCTTTCTTCTCCGGAACAGACCCATGGTTCTATGATATCTTCCTCCAGCACCTCCATTCTCACAATATCTTCTTTTTTATGTGTAACTTTTTCTTTACATGTCGCTCCCGGCAAATTAACATTACAAAATTTTGCCATATTTTTTAATGCTATTTTACTTTTCGTTCTGTTGCTTTGTTCTGTAGCTAACAGGGTAATTGACGTGCCCAAATCTTCCGAATGTATTTTCTGTTGCTTTTGTTGTACAGGTTCAACCGATATTTCTGATTTATGTAAATGCTTCTGCGAAAATACCGTTTTAATGTTTTGGCGCTGTTCTTCTTTCCAAACCTCCAATTCTTTTTTCTCTTTATCAGGCTGTATCTGCACCCTCACATCTTTTTTGTCTTCTGTTTTTGTTTCTTCTAGTTTTCTTTCAGCGATATTAAATCCTGATTTGACATAACTTTGGGAAGAAAACTCTTTTATCCATGTATTTTTGTCTTTCCGGTTATTTTTTATATTAGAATTTACCCAACTGTCAGAAATATTTTTAATTACAGATGATAGGACACCATGATCATTCTCTTCATTCATATCCGTTCTCATATCATCTGAACTTCGAAATATCTTTCCCTTTACCAGAATGTCTTTTCCTTTATACCGTATTGCACTTACACCAGTTACTTTGAAACCCGTTTTAACGACATGTAACTTTTGTCTATCCTGCCTTTGCACTAATTTCATTCAAATCCCACCATCGCCTGCTTTTTCGCTGCTTTCTCATGCATATTCGTATTGTATATATCATAAACAGGATTCTGCTTGTCCACTACATTATCAAATGGAATAATCACGTTTCCAAATCTGATCAAACCCATTCCAGGTTTCGGATTTGCAGTATATTTTATTTGGGCTTCACTAATATTTTCCAATGCTTTCCCCAAAACTGCCGCATCCGGTGCAGCCTGTTTAAGCAGAACTGTATATTCACTATTTGAAACAAGCGTGGAAGTCATCGGATCTTTTAATACCTCTATAACATTCTGCGTGATTCCGGTACAAAGTCCTCCTAATTTTCTTACCTGCTTCCATAAAGCAATTAAATAATCTCTGGAAAATGGCTTTCCAAGCAATACATGAAATTCATCCACATACAGCCACGTTGCACGCCCTTTTTTCGCATTTTTTATGATTCGCTGTTTGATATTTTCAAGCATGATCAGCATTGCCATACCAGAAAGGTCACCTGCCAAATCCCTTAAACCATACACTAAAACCCGGTTTTCAATATCAATATTGGTCTGATGGTTAAAAATATTTAAAGATCCTTCCACAAATATCTCAAGTACAAGCTTTATTTTTCGTGCTTCTGTCTCTTCCTGTTCTTTTAATACTTCAAGGAAATCCGACATAATCGGCTGTGAACGTTTTTCTCTTGGAAGTGCAGCAATCCTTTTATACATTTTTCGAACAGAACGATCGATAATAGATTTGTATTCTGGCAGTATTTCTCCATCCATTGCCTGTTCACAAATCCCCAACATAAAACTGCATTTATCACGAACTTGTCCATTTGTATCATCTATATCCAGATTATCAAGATCTACCTCCAACGGGTTTAAATATTTGTCCGTATATGTTGCCAGATTGATCACTGCACCACCATATGCCTCCGCAACATCAAAATATTCCAGCGTAGGATCAACAAAAATGATATCATCTTCCGTATTCAGAAAAACACTACCCGCCTCCATTTTCGCTCCGGTAAAACTTTTTCCACCACCAGGTACAGCGAAAACAAAACCATTTCCATTCATTAACTTTTTTCTATTTGCCCAGATAGGTTCTTTTGACACCTGATTAATGCCATAGTAAAATGGCTGATCCATCATCTGCATCTCAACAACATTGAACGGAACAAACGCTGCAGCTGATGAAGTAAACAATGCTCTCATCATATCTACATATCTTCCACCAATTGGAAGAACTGTATCTAATGCCTGGCGCTGACGCATATAATATGGAATGACTCTCATGGATGCCTTTTCTACCACCTGATTGATGGCGGTGAGCTGCGTTTCTAATTTATCCTCATTCTCTTCTATCACCCCCATAGTTACTCCAACCCAAAACATCTTCTGATCATTGTCCCTAAGTTCATCAAGCATATGTTCCAGTTCTTTTTTTTCTCTTCTTACCTTATAGGATATATCGCTTGAAAATGCTCCTCGCTTATTTCTTTTATCCTGTTGTTTTGCGATCGTATTTTCAACGCCCATCAGCTTATCCTCTAATGTTTTTAACGCAACATCCTGTGGAATAGGCTCATAATCAATGGAATATATAGAATGAATTGGCAATTCTGTAAGTTCTTTAAAAAATGTGTCGGATAATGATGTCGGATACGATTCCGGATCCAGATATAGTATAGAGCCAACTTTATCATCCATATAAAAACGATCAATATAGCTGTCAAAATCCATAACAGAGCAGGCAAGCTCATCTTTAAATCCATGTCCCTGTAACAATGCTTCTTCCATCTTATAGTCATATTCTGATTCATTCCCCAAATGATAAAAACTGTCTAATATACGAATGCGCTCATTTGCATCCAATGGAATCATAGCCGATGACAGCGCAGCAAAATTATTGATAAAACTACTTTCCAGGGAAGATAAATATGCCCTTGCAGCCTCATAATCCTTTCGCACAACTGTGATTGTGATAAACTTTTCCTGACAGATTCCCTGTCTTCCCTCAACGATCCTGCTCTCAATAATATCGTTATATGCTTCCCGAAGCCAGTCGTACCCATCTTCTTTGTGACGATACAAAATACGTTCCCGAACTTCCTGCATATTCCTGTTTTCATTAAATACCGTTATCTTTACAGAGACATCAAATGAATTTAATGTCTTACACCAGTCATAAAAAAAAGCAAGCTGTTCATCATACGTCTTTGTTGTATAATTCACATCTACCAGCAGATAACTCTTTGACCATTTTTCTTCTGTTACCTGAAATATTCCATTGGGGGCGATTCTTTTTATTTCAATCATGTCCTGTGTACATTGCGGTTGCGGCACATTAACTTTATCTGGTTCCTTTAATGACATAAAAATTTTTCGTTTTGAAATACCAGACTTTTTTACCGGCATAATACTTTTCTTCATACATTCACCCCGTCATAAAATAGTGCTTTCATTTTCTCGATATCGTACTTCTCCTGTTTTTTTTCTTCTGTTACGATATTCAATAGTCCCTGTACCTGTTCTTCTGTTACAAGCATGCGATATCTTTCCTGGCTATTTCCTGTCATCCCAAACATCGCCAGTGTTCTTTTTAACTCCGGTATGTTCTTTTGTTCTGATAATGCCATCCGTTCCATTTTGATGCCCGTTTTATATGCATTTTTTATAAAATTCAGAATTTTTTCATTTACCTGCTCCACTTCCGTTTGCATCAGGAAATAAATACTAACCCTGCGATACTTACCCGATACTGTATCTGCATCTGCGTCTTTCTGTAAGATTTCATATAACTCCGGTGCATTTCTTTTCATCCGCGATGCCATTCCCTCTATTCCCATATACTCACTGCAAAGGGATTCTTTTATTTGCCGGTCACTCACACCAGAGACAGCTATGTACATACTTTTAACCACTGGATCATTCATAAGATTGTCCAGATCCTTCCATGAAGTATTTTTTTTAATTTTTCGGACTGCCAGCACACAATAACAGCTCTCTGGTATAAGTATCCTGTTATCTGATATTTTCAGTCCTTCCATATTTGCTACCTGTTTCCAACAATCCGAATCCAATATGTAACTGTTAACTTCCGTCTGAATTCCAAGAAAATTTTTCAAAAAGTTACAGTAGTATGCCATTCTTTCATCTGCAGACATGCTTTTTATTTGCAGCTCACTTTCTATATCAGAGAATTTTTTTGTAATTTCATCGTATCCACAATCCATTTTTTCAGAAAGCAGCATACTTACTGGATTTGATTTACGAAATACAAACGCATAATCTATCTGCAGGCATTTTAATTTTTCTTCTATCACTCCAATTCTGTTATTATCTACGACATATGCTCTGGATAATCTGCCATCTGTTTCTAATGTTCCACTTTCTGACAAAAAAAGCATACCTACACTTTTTTTCAAAAAAACAGGTACCCTGTATACCACTTCGCTTTTATTTTTTACTCTTAAAAATCGATCTGACCGTTTTATTGTTCTTTTCGTCTTTTTTGTCCTGTTTTTTGTCATCTGTCTCTCTTCTTTTCTTTTCAGGTGTTTTCTCATTTCTTTTTTTTATAGTCTCCTCTTTCCAAGAATAAAACAATATAACCCTTTTTCTCTTATTACTCTGTTTAATCCGGTCTGTGACCGATAATCCATACTGCCTGCCAAGTGCAGGCAGTATGATTGGAATACACACTGGAATTGCAATATAAACGTCAATCACAAGCGGTAAATCAAAACCGAAATACAAAATACAGATCACACATGTACTGACTGCCAACGCCAATATAGCAGCAATGGTCTGCTGTGCATTTAATCCCGCAGCTACAGACTCCTGATACTTTTCTACATCCTGATTCATATTTACTGATAACATTGTTTCCTCCAAATCTACACTCCCAGTGCTTTCTGTGTAACCGTTTCTGCCCCTTTGACCATTCCCAGTGTTAACATACACACAAAAGAACTTTCTAACATCCACGCAAAAACATACATAGCTCCTGTCTGATTTTTTGTTAATCCAAGACTGCCGCTGGATATTACTACTGCACTTAGTGCTAATGCCATATACATGGTCACAGCATCCATGATCGTACATAACGCATATTTCCAAAAGGACTCCGCTGAATGCGCAAGCATATGATTTCCTGCAATCGTGCTGCTTGCCAATGTTCCATATGGAACTAACATCAGAATTTTAAAAAAACGCTGATATGCCTCTAATAGAATCATTGCACCACATCCAACCGTTATAAGTAAAAAAACGATTTCTAAAATAAGTAAAACTACCAGCATTACCGCACCTGTTCCACCAGTAACATTGTGATTCAATGGATCACTCAAAATGTCAGTTACTTCCTTTGGCACACTATACTCAAATGTCAGTCCTTTACCCTTTATTTTCGTTATAATACCTGTTGCCAGTCCAAACAGAGATTGAACCAGTGTCAATGCATTTACCACAAAAAACTCTGCAATCGAAAGTTTAATAAACATGCGAAGGATATTTTCAATCCTAAAATCCTGTTTGATATCAACGCTGTCAGCACAAAATCCCATCAAGAAAAAAATAGCTACCAAAACACCACCGATTCCAAGAAAAATGTTATTAACATTTTTTACAAAAGACCATCCGTCACTATTCCACGTTGCAGGATTCTGCCCTAACATTCCTGCAGCGATTCCAACCAGGCTATTATAAACAGACATAATAAATATCAAAAATGATCTCACACCTTCACTGGCATATTTTATAAAATTATCAATCATGTCCTTACTCCTAAACCTCGTGATATTATGAAATTCCCATTAAAGTTAAAATTGATCCCGCAAATGTCATAATTGCCCCTGCCGCAATTCCTTTTGCACCATCATACATTCCATGTGAATCCTGCTGCTGATATGCCTGTGCAGTATCCGCAATTCCCTTGATCAGAATAATTAATCCGATTCCTGCCACAAGTCCTAAAAATAATGTTTTAAGTGTTGTTAAAATAGTATCAACTTCTGCAACCCCAGTAGAAACAGGATCAGCCATGACTGCTATGGTATTACTACACATCATCCAAACATTTACATAAACACCTGTACCAATCATCTTCATTACTTTTTTCAAATTTTTGTTTTTCATATTCTTTTCCTCTTTTCTTTTTGTTTTTATAACAACATTTCTGTCATCATCTCAATAGTTTCCATATCCATTTTTGAATCAAAAGTTTCCAGTATCGCATCCAGATCCATTCCCACGGTATCCTCACGAACTAACTGCAGGAGAATTTTTATCTGTGGATTAGAGAAGTTTTTCCTCTTTAATGCAGAAAATGCCAATGCTTCTTCCGGTGTCTGAAATTCACGCACATCAATTTGATTCTGTTTTATGTATGCCTGTTTTTCTGCCTCAAACTCAACCTGCTGCATTACATCTTCTTTCGCTTTTTGAATCAGCTCCTGGTCCAAAACGATTTTTCCGGCAGGAGCTTCTTTTAATTGTTCTGCAAGCTGATCAAGCTCCTCGTAATCTAATCTGAAAATATACTGCTGTGGTGTTTCTGGTAATTCTGTTCCTAAAAGCTCTGCCACTCGCTTTTCATCTTCATAATGTTTCTTTTCTTTTTTTTCCAAAAGTTCTAAATGTGCCAGTTCTGCTTCATCCACAAATCCAATACTGTTTTTCTGCTTATTTGATTTCATTTTTCTCAGCCTCTCAATTCTTGCATCAAACAATTCACCTTTTTGAGCATCACACATAAGATTCCATAATGGATGTTTTTTGGATTCAATCTTATTATCTAAAACCGGATCAAAACCACGGATAAATAAAATGCATTTGTTCCCTTCTATCTTTCTTAATTCATCCGGGAACATCAGCTCTCTCCCAAGTACATCATAATTTCTGGTTGAGTTTCCCTGTTTGCCAAGTGTTTCTCCATTTGTACGCTTATCAATCGTCGCTTTTCCCATCAATTCACTTAATTCTTTCTGTGTACCAGGTCCATTCCCGCCAAGATAGATCATTGTGTCACAGTTAGCCATAATTTTTTCGTGTTCTCCATCTTTGTATCTGGTCTTGATCTGACTCAAATCCTGAATAATGATGACTGAACTAATATTACGGCTTCGCATAGTTGATAACAGCGAAAGAAAATCTTCCGGAAGCGCAACATTGTCAAACTCATCCAGCAAAAAAGTTACATGTACCGGCAATGGTCCTCCATGTACAAAGTCCGCTTCATAATATAAACGTTGAAACATCATTTTATAGAGAATACCAACCAGGAAATTATAGGTGGTATCATTATCTGGAATAACGCAGTAAATTGCAGTTTTTCTTGTTCCAATCAACGGAATATCTATCTCATCATCATCTAAAATAGAAAGCACTGCCTCCGTCTCCACTGGAGCTAATCTTGCATTTGCAGAAATAATAATGGAACGAACCGTATCTGCAGCGCCTCTCATGGATTTGTTATAATTGAGTATTGCTTTATGATTTGGACTTTCTTTTTCCAAATCCTTCATGATTAGATCCAGTGTTGAATCCAGCTTTGCCCCTGTTCTTGGATCTTCTCTTACCTCCGCAAACTTTAATAACTCCATTACGGCTCGTACATTATGTATTTTTGTAATTTCCGGATCATGGATTCTACGAAGGATTTCTTTGACATCATCCTCTCCATTTTCCTTCTTACATTCCCAAATATTTTCCGGAACGCCTTCTAACCATACATAATAAAACAACGCCTGCAATAACATGCCCTCGGCTTTTTCCCAAAACGGATCATTTGAAGTAGAACCTTTTGGTGTTGTGTTGGCAATCAGGTTTGTGATCAGTTTTAAAATATCTACTTCATTTTGAATATAACGAAATGGATTAAAATGCGATGACTTTAACATTTCTTCTTCATTCAGAAGATTTAACACCTTAACATCGTAACCATTTCGCTTTAAAAAACCTGAAGTATCTCTGTACAGTTCACCCTTGGGATCTGTAATAATAAAAGAACTGGACATCTGCATTAACTGCGGCTTTACAAAACGATATGTTTTTCCAGAACCACTTCCTCCGATAACCAGAATATTATTGTTTAAATCTGTATGCATGGTATCTAATGTCATTTGAATATTCTGAGACAAAATACGATTCCTGGTATTTACAATTTGTGCCCGACTCATTCCTGCCATTACATCCGCCTTCCTTCTTTCCATCTTTTCTTCAGAACAACTATATTTTTTTCATCATCCGGATCTTTTGATAAATCCGCCAGTCTTTTATTGACCTTTTTTACATCTGCATACTGTGCAGATCCCATTTCTTTTCCAGGAAGATAATTTTTTCTGCTGGTAATGTACATTAAAACAAGCCATAGATAAATCAGTCCAAGTATCGATATTGTTTTCCATGTATACTGATTAAAATATCCGGCAAAAGGATCTTCAAGAACAGCCTTCATATTTTCTTCCCATTCAAATATAGTAATTCCCTGCTGCATTCCTCCCGCAAAATAATATCCGGCAACGCAGACCAAAGCAGCTCCTAATATTATCATCATTGTCGAATATGGTTTTTTCTTTGGCCGCATTATATTTTTTTCTCCTTCCCGGTTCGCTGTATTTTCTTTTTATTCATCTGGTCTTTTACCGAATCAAAATATCTGAGATAAAGTTCTTCACCCTTCATTGAACCCAGAATATTATTATTTACATCATATATTTTGTAATCTTTTTCTTTATCCAGTGCCGTTAAAATTGATTTTCCATTATAAGCGTCCCGGATGTTTTCCTTCTTCAGCCACAGAAACTTCATCTCTTCTCCATATGTCCCCGGTACTCTGGTTTTAATTGCTCTATCATTTTCCCCCCATATCATTGGAATTGACTTGCGTTCTGCCATATCCGCTTTTTCATCTTCCATATATGTTTTCCCAATGGTGATGTCAAGCCTTTCCGGTTCCTTTTCCGGTGATATTGCCTTATAACTTTGTTCTTCCGCCACCAGTGATTTCTGACTCATATCGGACACATATTCCAGATTTTCCGCTTTGATTTTGTGAGGACTTCCATTTCCAGATAAATCCTCTACGATAATCTCATCATCATTTTTCAGGTTTGCCGTATATGACACATGAGGATTTTTCTGTTCCAACGGCGGCATGACAGACTCCTTTGGAACCCATACCCCTCCCCATTGTTTTTTTGATGATCCAAGTCCTTTACCTGCAATTTTTATATGCGTTTCTGTTTCGTCAATAATCTGGCTTTTTTTATTTCCAGGATCATATACAAATGGTATTTTTACCTGTGCCTCATTTTTTAGCCGCTCCGCACGATCCCGAAACTGAATCACTTCCGCAAGAGTCCCCACTTTTTTTTGATCCACTCCTGCGGTATGTGCTTTTGGGTCAATTTTTTTTGACGCTTTTACATAATCAATCACCTTCCCCTGATAATCTTCGCCAAACCGTTCTTTCATATCTTTATCAAATGTTTCTTCTGATGTTGCAGCTCCCACATTATTTGTGAACTCTTCCATTGTCTCTGTACGATTATTTTCCTCATAATTCCGTTCAGACTGCTCTTTTGACAAACCACACTTCACATCTTCTTTTATCTGTTCGTTCTTATACCTGGATAATAATTCCTGCAGCATAGACAAGTCTTTTTCTGCAATGATCAACTCTACCGAATCTTTTTTTCCTGATTTCAAAGGCTCAAATGCATGATATAAAATTCCATACTTTTTCGCGTCTTTCTGTAATTTTCGGTAAATCTTTTTATTAACAGTAACGGCAACCATAGCTTGTCCATTTGACCTGGATTTTAAATTTTTTATATTCGTCTTTCCACTCACTTTTCTGTATGGCGCATCCATCATTGCTCTGATCAGAAACGTCATTAATTGCTTTGCAAGTCTGGCAGCATCTTTCGACACCTGGTATGCAAGTTTTATTCCCTCTACTTCCATATACATAACCTGCACTGCATCGCTTCCGCCATTCATCATTTATTCCTCATCTCCTCCTGTTTCATCTGCTTTCATATTTTCTGATAAGCCGGATAAATCGTTTTCTTCATTTAGAAGCGTTTCACATAAATTCGTTAATTCTGTTTCTGGTAAATCTTTTTCAAGAAGTGAAAAAATAAATTCGTTCGTCATTCCTCCATTCATGAGACGTCTGATAGAAAGTATCTGATTTTTGTCATACTTCTTGTTAACCATAATTTCAAAAATTTTTCCTACCTGATCATCCTTTTCCAGTTTAGAAAACTCTTTTTTCATATGACGTCTTAATAGAATCTGAAAAAAAGAAATCCGTTTTTCTGATTTTTCCTGTTCCTTTTTTAAATCCATCATAAGAACTCGATGATCCAGCAAATCATAACCATCCTCATTCTCATATCCGGTCATGTTGTCCGAATGTTCTGCTCCCTCACTTCCGGTCATGTTGTCCGGATGTTCCGCTCCCTCACTTCCGGTCATGTTGTCCGGATGTTCCGCTTCTTCACTTCCGGTCATGTTGTCCGAATGTTCCGCTTCTTCACTTCCGGTCATGTTGTCCGGATGTTCCGCTCCCTTACTTCCGGTCATGTTGTCCGGATGTTCCGCTTCTTCACTTCCGGTCATGTTGTCCGAAAGTTTTTTTGTTTTTTTCTGATGTAACTGCAGAGCTTCCATCACGGCATTTACTACTGTTTTTTCTAAACTGTTCTCATCTTTTGATTCTTCACTTCCGGTCACATTGTCCGGATGTTTCTTCTGATGTTTATCCTGTCCTATTCCATACTCCCTACGGCGCTGACACATTTCAAAAACTGTATCAGATGACTCAAATATACGTTTTACTTCATTAAATGGCATATCTGCCTGATACGCTTCTGTAATCTCATTAACATACATTGTTCCTGCCATCCGACTCAAAGCTTCCACCGAAAGTTCCATCCATTCAAGCGGAGCTGCATAACATAATAATCTTCCAACTGATGCCACTGCCTGAGTATCATGAAATCTTGGTGTAAGCAAATACTCCCATACTTCTTTTCTGATTCCTCCAAGACTTAAAATAAGATTCAGCAGCATCTCCTGTGCCTCAGATGTTTGTGTGGGTTCTCTCGTTTCCGTATCATATGTCTGCTCAACTGACCTTTTTCCCTCATCCCTGCATTCCATACCATTCAGCTCATCCAGTTGTAAAATATGTGTGTCTTTCATTTCATACATAAACTAACGTCCCTTCTTTCTTCCTTTTATATTCTCTGGTACTGTTTCCGCTCCATGCTCCCTCATCTGATTCAACATTTCATCATCTGCTGGTGCATATTCTTTCATAACTCTCTGATAATCTTCTTTTAATTCCTGCATAGCCTCCAACTGCTTCCTTTTTTCATACAAATTTCCTTTCAAATTTTTTTCATAAGCAGTTTCATGATCCAGAAATTTTCTAAGTTCATCCTTTGTATGTGGAAACTGTTTTACCACATCCTTTAACTTCTGATACTCTAGTGCTTCTTTTTTAAAAGACTCATTCCCTTCCTGAAATAGCAGGAACGCCCCTTCCAATTCTTCCAGTTTTTCATACTTAGACCACTCTTTTTGATAGGATCGTACTTCTGTCCTATGTTCTTTCTCTTGATCTTTCAAATTTTTTATACTATCCAGACTTTCATTGATAGCATCCTCCAGATCTTCTACCGTAGTGCAGTCATTCTTCATAATTAGATCAATCTGATATTCCGTCTTGCGCAGCTGCTTTATTCTTTCTTTGGTTTCACTATATAATGGTCTTTTCCCATAATTCGGAAAAATTCCAAGACGATATAATCTCGCATATTGCCTTCTCAGATATGGATTTTTTGTATCGTAGGAAACAGAGCAGTAATATAATTTTTTTGAAACTAATATCCATCTTTCTGTTGGTATTTCTTCTCCATATTGCGGAAGTTCACTATGGAACAATTCAATCCGCTTCTTTATCATTGAAAGCGTGTAGTCTCCTCCCAACGTCTGAGTTCTTCGAAAACGTTGCATTTCTGAATTGCGTACTGCCATATACATTCCGTACCGTTCGCTGTTTCCATACTTAATTTCATATCCGTCATCTCTCATAAGTTGTTCAAATTCTTCAAAGTTACTGCTTGACATAATCAGCCTGTCTATCTCATCTCTCAGATAGTCAGACATAGAATATTCTTCTGATGCCTCTTTTCTATATTTGCGATTTCCATGAGTCTTCTTATCTTTTGAAAAGTTATTACTTCCGGTCACTTTGTCCGAAAGTTTTTTATTACGTCTTGTCCTTTTGCGTTCCATTGCATATTCTGAAAAAGTTTTTCCTGTATCATCCTTTAACTCATGCAGTCCCTGTTCTTTACACAACTGATCAACAAGCGGCTGCAATTTACGTTCCCAGTCATTCTTGTTATAACGATACTTGCAACCAGTTCGAAAATTCACGCTATTGAATATAATATGTGCATGCATATGTTCAGTATCTGTATGTGCACTATAAACGACTTCGTAATCAGATAATTCTTTCTCACAAAACCTGCCTGCAATCTCCATTGCCAACTCCGGCGATACATGTTCTTTCGGACTCCAGGAAATAATCAGATGATATGCCAGCCGATTATTTTCATATCCCCTTGTTCCTGGAACTGGTTCCTTTCCATATTGTTTTTTTGTATCGATCATCTCCTTCAACGCAGTTTCACATCTACAGTTACAACTTCCGGTATACAACCCGCCTAATGTCTTCTCCGGTTTTAAAATATAATTGATTGCAGATTTTAAATGTGAATAAGTTCCTCTGCTGCCACTTCCAGGATGTATCGGTGGATCAATGAAATGAAGGACTGCCATTCTACCTAAATCTGGACGGTCGTTTTTCTTTTTCTGCCGTTCCGATTTCTAAAACCTCTCGTCTCTCTGTTTCGATCTGTTCCACACTCTCTTTCATGTGCATCAGATACTCATATTTAAAATCCCCTTTTAAAAATCCATGTCCCAATGCTTTCGCTATCTCATCTTCCAAATTTATCATCTGTTCCATGTTCTCAACAGATTTTAATCTTTCAAGCATTGCTTCCATCTGTGGCTCCATCTTTTTCTCTCCTCTCGTACAATTCAATTATTTTGTTCATCAAAGCGAATAATTTCTTCTTTTCATAGTCCGTGTAATAATGCATATTTACATTTTTTACAATCTGATTGATGTTGTTGCCAATCCGATTAATTTCATAAACCATTTGCTTATGAACAAGAAATGCTTCCTTTGTCTGGTCAGGCGTAGCTTTTCCCATATCAGTATCAATCAGGCGTCTTATATATTCTGATGAATTAATTCCATATATTTTGCACTGCCCCTCCATATGTAACACCTGATCTTCCCGTATACGAAAATTCTTATGGATCTTTCTGCCTTCGCAGCTCAATGTTTTATTTTCCATCCGGCATTTTCCCACCTCCCATTGTTCTTCTATTATGAACAATTTTTTTTCTCATTTCGACGTACTAAAAGAAACGATTTTGCCTTTTTCTTTTCTTTTAGGAAAAGTTTGATATTTTTCGAATCAAGATCTCTCAAAAGGGTATTAGGGGTGTCCCCTAACAAGACGTGCGCATTGTGCACGCAGCATTTGTACTGTGGTACAAATGCGTATCTTGCCATTGATTAAAAATCAATGGTTTTATAAACACCCGAACAAATAAAAGAAAATGATGATTTTTTCCCGACTTCCGGACAACATGACCGGAAGTTTTTGCCTTGTCCAATCTGTGACCTCAAAGACTTCTACCCTCCATTATTTTCAAGTGTAGTTTGCTTTGGCAAAAAAAAAGAAGATGCCTTATTCCTGACACCTTCTTTTTTTATATTTCATTATCTTCTTTGCGGTGAAGTTTTTCGTATTGGGCAATCTTCTTCCATATTCTCCTGCATCTGTTTGTGCACTGATAAAATATCTTCCTCCGGATATCCGGTAAACATGGCAATCTCTCTTGTACTAAAATCACTATTCATCAAAATATTTTTTATTGTCTTATACTTTTCCTGTTCGATCCCCTGCTCAAGTCCCCGTTCAAGTCCCTGTTCGATTCCCTGCTCGATTCCCTGCTTTCGACCAAGTTCTAAAATTTTATCTGTTTCAAGTTCTAAAACCTTTCCACCCATAATATCACCAATCCTTTCCTTAAGATTTTCCTCCGAATCTAAAATATAATCTGCAACCCGTTCCATATCAAAAGATTTTATCCAAACTTCCGGACAGCATGACCGGAAATATATTTAAACACAAAAGAAGATGCCTTATTCCTGACACCTTCTTTTTTCATATTTCATTATCTTCTTTGCGGTGAAGTTTTTCGTATTGGGCAATCTTCTTCCATATTCTCCTGCATCTGTTTGTGCACTGATAAAATATCTTCCTCCGGATATCCGGTAAACATGGCAATCTCTCTTGTACTAAAATCACTATTCATCAAAATATTTTTTATTGTCTTATACTTTTCCTGTTCGATCCCCTGCTCAAGTCCCCGTTCAAGTCCCTGTTCGATTCCCTGCTCGATTCCCTGCTTTCGACCAAGTTCTAAAATTTTATCTGTTTCAAGTTCTAAAACCTTTCCACCCATAATATCACCAATCCTTTCCTTAAGATTTTCCTCCGAATCTAAAATATAATCTGCAACCCGTTCCATAAGTTCTTCCAGGCGTGTATATAAGTCCATCTCCTCATCCGAAGAAAGTTCTCTTTTTAACTCTCTGGCAATTGACTCAAATTCCTGCACCAGACTGTCTGTCTTTTCCGGATCTGCTCCGATTGCAGCAACTTCTTTCTCATAACGCATGATATAAAACGGCAGAAAAAAGAGAAGCCTCTTTTTAAAAATATCATCTTTCGTATATTCCTGCAGTTTCACAGTTGGGATAGAATATATCACATGCTGTCCATCTGGCATATTTATTTTGACTTTTAAATAATCCGGCGTATTCTGGTTATGTCTCAGATACAAGACACAGGAATGTGGAAAATTTATCTCAAACATATCTTCTGCTAAGGCAGCACCTTCTAATGCCGCCGCAAAATCATATTCAATCATCCGTATCCCCATGTTACCCCTGGAACTGCTCTCACACTCCAGATGATATAATTTATCACCGATGCCAAGATATGAATCCGTAATAATCTCTCCAGATTTTGTGTGATGTTCATTGCGATACTGGTTAATTTTCTCATCTTCAGAATATGAAGTATGAAAAACCTCATTAATAACCGGAATAACAAGTCTTGGCATTTTTTCCAACATGGTCCGAAATACGTCATCAAATATAGTATTATTTTCCATCAAATGTTCTCCTTCATATATGTATTATAACAAATTATCCCTGAAAAAAAAAGATGATATTAATTACCGGAATCCTTTGCGTCTTCTGACTGCAGTATTTTCTCTCTCACTTACCATATTCACTTTTTCGTCCGAACCTTCAAATTCAAGCAAACGATAATCCGTTGGATAACTTTTGTCCGGAAACGACAGCATCCCTTTGCTACGCAAGCTAAAATACTCTTTTGTATCTCCTCCAACAATGATATGATCTACTACCGGTATCCCGACCAGATTCCCAATCTCTATCATTCTGGCCGTCATTTGAACATCATCCATAGAAGGTATAACACTGCCTGACGGGTGACAATGTAACATGATCATACTTGCTGCATTGGAAAGAATTGCTGCTTTCAGCATCTCCCTTGGTGTTGTGACAGCCTGACTGATTGCACCAACACTGGCTATATGTCCATTGATCGGAGTTCCATCGCTCTTCAGATTAATAATACAGATCACTTCCCGATCCATCTCCCCAAGAAGTTCTCCAATTACCTGCACCGCATCTTCTGCTGTCTTTATTTTATGATCTGATAGTAATGGCGGATCATGCACAAGCCTTACCGATACCATATCCAGATTATATGTCTTTTCTGCTTCCATCCTGCACTCCCTCCTTTCCAAAATCAATCTGAAGCCAGAAATCACCATTTTTCTTTTTTATATAGTCTCTTAATTCCTGGACTGACAGCTCCATTTGTTTCTTTTCTTCCTTATTTACATTTATTCTTTCCATGTTGATCCTCCTTTGCTTTATCATATTTCATCCAGATGTACTTTTCATCTGCCTGCAGGAAAAGTTTTAATTCAAATTTTTCCTATAAGAAAAAATATTATATATAAATAAACAGAATATATATAACAGAATAAATATACTCAGGTTCTTTTTTCTTGTTTTTGTTGTATTTCCGACAGTTTCATGACTTATCCACATGCACTGAAATTGAACTGTTTCTAATTGATTTTTCCTTGATTTTAGAACGTTTTTTTCATATGCTGCATAAAAATAGAATGTTTTCCAAAAAATATACATAAAATTTGAATGTTTATTTTGCTGCATAAAAAAATACCTGGTTTCAGGATACTTTTTTGATCCGTTATCAGATATCTGTCAAATAAAAAATTCATTTGATATTTATTTTTGTACTATGAGAAGACCATCCGCATACTGCAGACAGCCTGTCCGTTATCCTATTGCCGGCATGGTTCCTAACAAAACCTTTTCCAGCCCATCGTAATTATATTGTCGTTTCAAATCTCCGTTTGTCTGAAATAATGGCACGTTCTGACCAGGAACGCTCCATTCTTCTTTCAGCAATTTATGGATTAATGCAACACTTAAATATCTCTTTTCCTGAGTCTTTTTCCCTGCATTCAGTGTATCTATGCTTCTTTCCACAGCACGATTCATAAGCGCAAACAGATTTTTCCCCTCTTCTATGGCCTTTGCGCCATATTGCTGAAATAATTCTTTTACGTCTCGCTTTTTCCTGGCATCCGTCTCATGAATACGGTTACGCCGAAGCACCGCTTCCAGCAAATGTTCCCGTAACCGTTCCGCCTCACTCTTTTCCCCAGTCTTTCTGTAAATGATTTTTCGTGGCTCTATGTAATATTTTTTATTTTTTATCCCAATAGAAAAAAATTCCCGTAATTCCTTCAGATAAGATCTGATCACACGCTGACTAACCTGAAATAATGCCATATATTTTTCATAAAATTTCTTCACACCTATTTCAAAATATCCTTTTCCGGAATATGTGATCTTCATGAGTTCTAACGCCAGCAGTTTTGTTCCTGCCTTACACTGGAAAAATTTCTCCAGAAAGAAAATATTATGATTCGTATTAACATATCCATTCTGCCGGCAGTCACTATCTGAATTATCAAGAATCGTTATATCATGATCAATCCGGTGCGATTTTTCACATTTTATAAATCCCTTCTCTTCCAGGGACAGCTTTACATTATAAAATTCCTGATAACTCATATGCATCGTTTCACATAATTCTTTATAATGGATTCCATATACTTTACCATTGTCGTCCTGAAATCTGGAAATATAGATCAGAAAATCTATCTCTTTATTTGTAATTTTAGCAGCAATCATCTTAGCAATATTACTGTTCCTTAACTTCTGCACTTACGCTGCTCCTTTTCCATTATTTTCCTATCATAGTCTCTTCTTTGAATTTCTGTACATTTCCATCATAAAGATAATCTATAAATGTTTGAAAAACGCTTCTGCTGTAGTCGTCTTTCTTTATTAATGGTCCATAAAAACACTGTCTGCCTCTATGGTACATATATATATACTGCTTATTTCTGAGTCTTGCCAAAAGTGTAGAAACCGTCTGAGGTTTCCATACTTTTTTATACTTTGCCTCTGCCTGCTCTCTAATCTCTGCCATAGTCAGTTCTGTTTCTGTTCTCCAAATTATTGACATAATTATTTCTTCTGCTTCTGGTAATCTTTTCATAATATATTATTCACTCCTCGTATCTTTCTCCTGCTTTTCGGCCCATCCTGCCAGCAGCTCCATAATCACATTTTCTACATATTCATCGGTTGCATCTTTCGGGAAAAAACTTTTAATCTTTTCTTTTTTAATTGTAATTTCCTTTTTCACCATCTTTTCTTTCTTCGGCTTCATATTCATGATCTTATTTATCTCTAAACGATCCAGTGAACCATTTTTATGGCACTGCATCATTTCCTCTAATTGTTTACTGTTTGGAAGTCTGTGACTCTCCTGATAATATTCCCAAATACCCTGCTGTTCCTCGCAATCAAAAAAAGATAACGTATAACCCAAACCGCCCGATAATTTTCCCTCATCTACCAGATTTAGTAGATCTTTCAGCAGATATGTAAGCCGGATATATCTTCGCACCGTTCTCTCACTGTCACCATTCTTTTCTCCAACCTTTTTCATGCCGCCAGTGTCTTTTTCCAGCTCCATATCTGCTTCTGTCATAAGATCATTCCGTTTTCCCTGATGACGCATTGCTTCCGCTTTTATCCGGTAAGCCCAGGCCTTTTCACTTGGCAGCAGCGTTTCTCTTTTATTATTCGAATCAACCATCAAAATTGCTGCTGTATCATCATCTAATTCTTCAATATGAACAGGGACTTCTTTCAGACCTGCCATTCCTGCAGCATGATTTCTTCTGTGTCCGGAAATAATTTCATACTCATCTTTCTGATTGGAAACAGGACGTACCAGGAGCGGTTCTCTGATACCATATGTCTTTACACTTTCCGCAAGATCTTCCATTGCCTGATCTTCATTCACACGATACGGATGATCATGAAATGTTATCAGTTGTTCCCGTCTGATCATTACCACGTCGGATTTTTTTTCCTCTCGCGCATAAGAATCTTTTTTTTCTTTGTTTTCTGATATTTCTTCTCTTTTTGTCGCATAATCCGGAAGATTTTGGAACATACCTCCAAATATATCTGCGCTGGTCACATTCTTTGCCATTATGCACGCCTCCTAACGATTTCCTCACATACATTCCAGTAATCCTTCGCTGTTGTACATTTTGCATTATATGCCTGAACACCCATTCTTGCCGACTGAGCTTTCTTGCAATCTTCGCATTCTCTTACTTTTGTTTCAAAAACAGTGGTTTCAAACATAGCCAGCACGCTTGGAAGAGCCTCACTGATCTCACGGCAAAGCGTAGTTTTTTCTTTATATTTATTCAAAAGCACTCCTGTAACACGCAGATTCCTGTTTGTGTATTTTTGCGTTGCATGAATAGTAACATAAAGATCACTGATTCCCTCCATTCCATAACGATCACAGGTTACCGGTATCACAACCTCATCTGCAAATGTCAATGCATTTGACAGCATACATCCCAGCGTAGGCGGTGTATCAATAATGATAAAATCATACTGTTCCCGGATTTCTTCACATGCATCACATAATGTAAATAACCTGGTTGCATCATCAGGAAACTTTGTTTCCGGATTCTTCAATAATTTATCAGACGCGATCACATCCAGTTTTTCCATGTGCTGAATACAGTCACTCGCTCTCTCATTTTCAAACAACAGATCATATAAAGTTGCTACACCTTCTACCTGTGCTCTGCAGGTATCTGTAGAATTACACTGTCCGTCCGTATCGATCAATAATACCTTTTTCCCCATTTCTGCCAGATCAAAGGCTATATTTACTGCTGTTGTTGTTTTTCCTATTCCGCCTTTTTGATTTGCTACTGCGATTACTCTGCTCATACAATCTCTCCTCTTTTTTTCATATTATTGTTCTTTTATCTGCATTTCCTTTTTCTTGAATATTCCACCTGATGATTTTCTATCGGTTCTGTACGTCCTATATCTTGTCCATTCTTTTTATATATAAGATATTCATTCCAGTCTTTACAGCCAATCCCCTGTGGAACCGTATCTGTATCAGTCTCATATCCCTGCATCTCATACTTTTTCAGTAAACCGGCTTTTTCTTCATTCCCAAACATGGCAAGCATACCCGCTTCATCATTGTCCATGCAGAATGTGATCTTTTTTATGTGGGGATGATCTTTTAAAAACTGGACTAATGGATTATCTGCAGTCATTCCAAGTACAAGTTTATTACTCTCAAAATCACCTTTTATATCCATATAAGACATCAGATCTATATTTGCCTCAAAGACTTTTAACTCCGTACTTTTTTCATTTACGATATTAATCCCGTAATTCTTGTCATTTCCGGCAACATCTCCCCTGTATTTCTTTCCATAAATATCCGCCGTTCCTCTTTTGGTGGCATACCGGACAATACCATCTTTATCCTTTCCCAGGAAAACAAGGTTGTGGTGTTCTTTTTCCTCATATAAAATTTTAAGATCACGCACAAAATAGTCTACGATCTGCTGTGACAATCCCCTTGTCTTTATCAGATATGCATATGCTCTACGATAGGTTCCGGGCATTGCTTCCGGAAGAACAAACTCTGCGTGTTCCCTTGGCTTTATTTCTCCTGCCTGATGAATTGCCGCCTTTTCATTCAATGTATTTTTCCATTGCCTGTCCTCTACGGAAATTCCCTGAAATTCCAACAGAGTCTGAATTGCCGCATGCACCGATTCCACCCCACAGAACTGCATCAGAAAATCAATTTGTGATCCTCCGCTCTCTTTTCCATTTCCCGCCCTTGACCAGCGATACCATGTTCTGTCATTATAAATCCTTACTGAATCATGCTCCGCTAATGTATACAGCCGGTTGCCTACATGCCTGGGATGATATCCATAATATTCTGCTAATTGTGTCAGGCTTGTTTCTTTTGCCTGCGCAATCAATTCTTCTGAAAAATATTCAGACATCCATTTCCTCTCCTTCCCTGTTCTTTATCTGCTGTTTCTGACTTTTTCTCAGCAATTTCATCATTTCTTCAGCCATATTCAAAATCATTTCTGTTGTTTCCTCAGAAGCATTTTCTACAATCCGCTCAAACACTTCCCTGTTTCCATGTTCAATTTCAATCCTGATGCGGCTTTTGTTCCATACATCATCTATATTTTCTTCTGACTCCAGCAGCTTAGATACTGGAATTTCCAATGCTGTCGCTATCTTTAGTATCGTTTTCAAACTGACAGTGCTTCTTGCTGATTCCGCTTTTGAAACACAGCTTACAGAAAGATTTGCAGCTGCAGCCAGCTCCGATAATGACACTTCTCTTCTCTGACGTTCTCTTCTTATGTTTTGTGCGATTTTTTCCATCCGCTGATCCATTTTCTGATCATCATAGATAAGAGAATCTATATTAATTCTTTTCTGCTGGCATAACATAGCTATCTCTTCCTTCCATTACGACGCACACAAACATTCTCATCCAGCTGCTCCTCTTTATCCGCTCCCTCCTGATGTTCTTCCTCTTTTTCTTTTCCCTCCTGCAGCTGTTCTTTTTTCAGATACCATTGCTGCAATTTTTGCATGTCCTCCTCAAATGTCCCAACACTTTTTCCCCGATTCTGTTGTGACTGCCTATATTTTTCCCATTCCTCACGAACTGCTTTCCGAAGCTGATCTCTATACTGCTTATTTTGCGGTAGTTCTTCCTGGATCATATAATCAATGTCTTCTTGTATCATCTCGGCCCATTCTTCTCTTGTCCGGCATGGCAGTTCTCTTTCTGCCACTTCTCTTTCCCAGTCATACGAGGAATCATTTAACTTATTCTGATATTCCAATAACTGCTCTTTGCTTTTTGAAATTTCATTTTCTACTTCCTGTAATTCTTCCTGGCATCCTATAAGCACATCCACCCGATCTGAGCTATAGGAATTTAACATGTACGACACAAAATCTGTCTCCGGAAACATTCCAAGGTCACATCTTTCAAACCAGCGTCGTGCATATTCATGTTCATCGCTGCCATTGCAATATGTACCATCTATTAAATCACCGACAAAGTTTTCCAGAAGTTCTTCTACTGTTGTTCCATAGCGTCCTGTCAACTCACAGATCTCTTCTACATCCTGATCTGAAAGTCGTAACACAAGCTCTCTCCCCTTTATAGATGCAATTTCCTGTTTTTGTTTTTCCCTGGCATCATTCTCCCAATCAAACTTTTCTGTTTTCTCCATTCCTTTTCCTCTCTTCCTCAACTTTCTTTATCCATCTGTCTGTTTCTTCTTTTGCTTTATATGCCTTATAACGCAGATAAAAAAGAAATGAAAACAATGCAAAGATCTCAATTATCAAAATAATATTTATAATCTTCAACATCATTCCGAACGACAACAACATCTAAACTCCCTTCTCTCCGGGACAAACGCCCGGAGTTTCTAACCTTATCATGTATTATGTGATATATTATGTAAGGAAAATTCCATTACCTGGTTACATCTTTTGAAATTGCCCTACCCCTTAATCTTCCTCTACTCCCCTCCATCCAATGGACAATTCCAACGTACCGGATCGGTTTTATTTACTCTGTATCTCATTCTTCTCCCTCTCCTTTTCTTTTCTGATCCAATCCCATAAAATATTCAGGATCAGCGCATTTCTTGTCAGTCCCTGCTTGCCCGCTCTGATTTTTAATTCTTCCTGCAGTTCTTCCGGTGCTCTTACTGTCATTTGATTTAACATGCTTATCCTCCCTTTTCTTTTGGCTTATATTGCGTCCCGTTACTTCTAATACCACTGGCAGTACGGACACAATTTTTCATTTCTCATCGATCCGGTCTTTTTCTTCCTTGCTGTAAATCTCATCCAACCCCGCCATAATCGCATTGATAACATATTTTTCCATGTAGGTTGATACAGAATATACCTCATCAATTTCTCTTAAAATAATCTTTGCCTGCTCTTCTCTAGTCATAATTACCTTCTCCATACTCTTTTTATCTGTTTACGTTTATTTCTAATACCGCTGCTTCCTGTCAGACGATCATTTATGCTATTGAACTTCTGATGTCATTTTGATATAATTTTGATGGTGTTATAATAAAATAGATTTTATGTATGATAATGGAACTACTGCAGATCCAAAAGGTTCAACTTCTGAATCTTTCTGTTGAACCAAAAAAATATTGGCATCTAACACTCCATTATCATTAGTTAAACAAATATCTTCGATTTTTCCATCAAGTGTATGGTTGTTCCCACATAATATTTTTATATAATCACCTTTGCTTATAAACATATATTTACTACATTAGGAGAAAACATTATGAGTAAATTAACATTCACTACCTTAAAAAATTTAGTCAACCAAATGAAAGAAAATAATGTTGACAAAGACAAATTCTCATTTGTATATAAAGTAAAATTTGATGTCATCGTCGCTATTGTTCATGAAGGTTATGAACTTTTAGTCGGTTTACACACTGTGAACTATGGCTTTGTTGTTAAAGTAAATCAAAATTTTGTAGCAGAATTAAAAGAAGACGATTATTATAATTTATGCAAATATTTAAACCTGTCTTTTAGAAACGATGGCTTTACTTCTAATGTTTTCTTAAAACTCCTTTCATCTAAAATTCCAGATCACTACTCTGGGTATAAATATTCTTATAAAGATATGATTCCTTTTTTAAAATGTAAGCCAATTGACGAAGCACAGAAAATATATTTTAAAGGATGGAATGACCATACAAAAGATCATAATAAAGCTCATAATTTTGAAAAAACAGAATTTTATTTTGGAAAAGAAGTTGCAGATTATTGCAGGGTCAACAATATAAGTTCCCTATGGACGCATATCGCAAAGGAAGAAGATACTTTCTATAATCCCTGGCATATAAAATAATTGCTTTTAAATCTTTATCTTTTCACATAGAGCGGCATAACTGCCCATTATAAAATGTTGTTCTGTTTTTAATGAGCAGTTGAAGCCATTCCATCATTAACGCTTTATATTATTTTTCCCTGTCTTCCATTGCCACTTTCTAATACTGGAAAACCGTTTTCCTTTTATGCCGAATGTGCCTGAGCTGTGATCACATCCGTCATGATTCCGATTGTCATTGCATCCAGTGACGCAGCAAGCGCCTGATCAAGTTCCTCACTGGTGTTGATCCCAAAACTTTTTAAGGTTTTTCTCAGTCGTTCTGCCTGATTCTTATCTCTGTTATCCTGATCTGTTTTCTTCATAAGGTTCCCATCCTTTCTTCTCTTTTTGTGCTTATTTCTAATACCGCTGATTGCAGTCAGCTTATCATTCATACCATTGAACTTCCGATGTCATTTTGATATAATATTGGTGTCATAATTAAAAACTACATACAAAGGAGATAAATATGGCACTTGTAACCAACATGATAACCAAAATATTATCTGACTACGAAAATACTGACCTGTTGATAAATTCAGCATTAAAATATCGTTTTTCCTACAATGGATACGATACGGATGTTTTTTATACAGTAAAAGATGGCTTGGAAAATCAATTACTACTGTCAATTATGGTTGATGGTGTTGCATATATTACAACTTTGAATTTTCACAAAGCAAAAAATGATTACTATATGATGTTCTATCTTCCAAACGAACTATATACAGAAATCCAATTTTCTCTTTTATATGTTAATAAACATTGTGCCGTTAATCCCTATTTTGAGGCAATGTCTGACTACATAATGACGCATCGTCCGATTGCAACCCAACACCGGGAAGAATTACGTCGTCATCCGACATACACTTATAAATTAGAGCATAGCTATCCGTATTTCAAAACGACCCGACGAGTTTCTATGTCCAAAGATATGAAAAACAAAATATGTGAAAAATACGATAAAGTGCTGGCAGCAAAAATTCTAAAATTTTGCGGAAAAACCAAAACACTTGTATTTACTCCCAATATTGAGGATTCAAAAGACATAGAAGTATATATGGATACTCATTCTATGTAATATTCTGAGCCTGGAAAGCCATTGAGTTGATCATAAAAGCAGTCAGCATGTTTCATAAGTGCCTTGTGTGAAATTTCTATTTGTTCTAATTGCCACGGAGCATCTTTACAAGGCACTGCGGCATAACTCTTGTAAGGTTCCACTTTAATGCCTTTTGCGTTTTGATGGAGACGGACCCAAAATCCGTTCTTTTGGGACAATTCAACGGTTATATTCTCTCTGTTTCTTCTGGAAATTTTTTCGTTTGTTTTCACTTCAAATACAAGTCCTTGTACCGTTCGACCCTGATATTGAAATTCTCTACAATCAAAATCATATCCTAAAATTAGATAACCCATAAAAAATCCTCTCTTTTCTTTATTTGCTAATTTCTAATACTGGAAAACCGTTTTCCTTTTTATGCCGAATGTGCTGGAGCTGTGATCACATCCGTCATGATTCCGATTGTCATTGCATCCAGTGACGCAGCAAGCGCCTGATCAAGTTCCTCACTGGTGTTGATCCCAAAACTTTTTAAGGTTTTTCTCAGTCGTTCTGCCTGATTCTTATCTCTGTTATCCTGATCTGTTTTCTTCATAAGGTTCCCATCCTTTCTTCTCTTTTTGTGCTTATTTCTAATACCGCTGATTGCAGTCAGCTTATGAAATATCATCTTTGCCATATACCATACCGGCTTCCATTCCATTCAGATATGCCAGCATCACACTCTCGAATATCGAACATTTTCCAGATGAAACACTGTTAATGATTTCAGATAAGTGTTTCGCATCTGAAAGCTGATCGGGCGTTAATTCCTTTTCTTTATCCGTAAAATCACTTCCTTTCTGATATCGTTGTGAACCCATCTTAGCGCATATCTTCTTACAATGATAGTTTTATAGTGATATCACCATGCCCTTTTCTTTCCTCTACCTTCCTGTTTTAGCCATATTTTTCGCGAATCGAACACCCTGCATAAATATCTGGAAAGATTTTTGTTCATCCGGGCTGAGCTGATTTAAAAGATTCTCAAGCTCTATTGTTTCCTGCTTATTTTCCACTGCAATCATGGTTTCTGTACCTTTTCTTTCGTCCATAATGGCTTCCTCCTTCTTGTTATTTTGTTCTTTATAAGAAAATAATAATTCTTATCAAGAATTTTGTCAATATATATTTGTTCTTTACAAGAAGTATTATGAATTGACGAAAAGAATCTTGAATGATATGATGAATTGAGAAAGAGGAGGAATAAATTTGAACGAGAGAATAAAAAAATTAAGAAAAACACTCGGTTTAACATTAGAAAAGTTCGGAGAACGCCTTGGTGTAAAAAGAAACTCCGTTAGTCAATGGGAAAACGGAATTAATAACGTAAGCGATCAAGTGCGGAAATCTATTTGTAGAGAATTTGGCGTAAACGAAGAATGGCTTTTAAGTGGATCTGGACCGATGTTTATTCAATCTTCTACCTTCAGTCTTGATGAATTTGTAAAAAGTCGTGGGGCAAGTGATTTAGAATTGGATATCATGAAAGCTTATTTTGACCTGGAACCAGATGTAAGAAAAATGATAATTGAGCATTTTAAAAGCCGTCTGGCAGCTCCAAAACGTGATTTATTTGACGACGTTCCAGATACACCAGAAGAACTGGAGAGACGCTTTCCTCCGGTTGATCCGGATGATAAGCATGCTGCCGGATAGCTCCTTTCCAATTATTTCTATTTTCAAAATCATTTTTTCTGCATATAATATATAAGAATACTCATTGTTACTGTTCACAGGCAGGCATTTTCTGAACTGAAAATGCCGTATGATACAGTGGTGGCAGCAGATTTTGCCGATTTGGAATGCGAAGCATCGGCAAAATCCGTTACTGGAACGAGGTACGAGTGAACAGTAACTACTCATTTGCTAGTGTTCCTCAAATACTCATTTTTTATTAACTGTGAGTATTTTTGTGTTATAATGAAATCAGAGGATAGCGGCGTTGACCAGCTATCGTGGCGTTGAAGCAATTGACTGTGTCGGCAAGCAGCTGATTGTGGAGCTTGATCTTGGGTTATGCGATAACCTCAAACCGAATAGGTTCTTCGGAACTGAATGAAAACGCTTTTCAAGAGTCTTGCAAATGCAAGGCTCTTTATTTTACAAAGGGGAAACGAGGTGAATAACTATGGATTTAAGAAATATTTTAGCAAAAGAGATGTCAAAAAGTAACGGCGAAGCAGAATTTTTAAAAGTACCTGCAAACAGACGACCAACTGCAGCATCACTTAGAAAACTGGAAAGAGAAATTTCCTCTCAAATTAGCGCAAATGATGCAATGCGTAGCCGAAGTATGCAACGGGCTTCCAAAATGTCTAGCAGATAAATGATCTGCTTAGTTTTTATAATATATATGCATTTTTTACAAGGCAGGGCTAATAATGTTTCCTGTCTTGTTGTAATTTAATCTTAAATATTTACTAAAACTTTTTAACAATAATTATCAAATCATACGTCTATCGTTAATTTAACGAACCTATATATGATCAACCTTCTACTTTCAGAAATGATAATGGAACATTTTAAAAATCGTCTGATTTATAGAACATCTTATTCTTCCTTTTTTATCCGGATTTTCCTAAAGGAAACAAAAATAGTAAAATGTTTTCTTTTATTCCGTCGAAAATGCAGGGGTTTTTTTTATACTAAAGTAATGAATGTATGAGAGCCTTCATATGTATCATGGGAAACTTTTAAGCAAATATAAGATTAAACGAAAAGGAGTTCATAATATGGCAGAAAAGTTAGATGGCAATAAAATAGCTATGCTTACAGGTATAGCGATACAAGATGATGAAACATTTAAGTCAGAGGGTGGCTTTATTCCCGAGAGAGACCAATATTATTTTCAGATGCAGCAAGGCGGCAATGTCTTTTTGGTTGGTTTTAAGGATTTACTGACATGTTTGAGACTGCTTGAAAAGATGGAGGAAATTCCTGAAATCAGCAATAAATGGTGGCTGCGGATGGCTGCACTTTACGGAAATGATATCCTTATGGTAGAATTTAGGAAAACAGAATAAAGTCTATCATAGGAGACAATATCATGAAAGAAATTAAATTTACCACTAACTATGAACCGGTTTTATCCTTTTCTGATAAGGATTTTAAAACAAAATATGAAGAGCGGGTTGGGAATAATCCAGGCTATATACAGGTAGTTAGTGGAGAGACAAAACACTTAGCGTTATGTCCGAGATGTAATAATCCCGTCGCTATTCTTGGTATTTACAAGAAAATTGATGTTGCTCCCCATGCAAGACATGCTAAAGGAATTAATATTCCTTACGTAGCTCAATATGATGAATACAAGTTTCAGAATTGCCCTTATCACAAAAAAAGAGCTGATTATATAAAAGAATATGTTCCTGAAACAGAAGAACCGCAAAGACATGAATTATACAGGATTACAAAAAAACATTATGATAAAGCTGTTTATTTGCTGCAAAAGGAAACAGGTATTTATGTAACTCTCAGAATGGCTAAAGCTCTCGCGGAAAACTATGCAATCATGCGAGCATATAATTATATTGATGCAACGATTTATAATATTCCGTGGTTTTTAATCTACAGTTACAATGGTTTCCCGTTGTACCACATGATAATAAGGAAAAACACCACATTATATAGACATCTTCGCCAGCTTGGTTTAGATCTAAAAGATAGTAAAGTCAAAGGACATGCTTATGTAGAAAATGGTGAAGGTTATGTGCTCACAGCCACGAATTACAGATATGTTGTAGATGGAAACGATAATCTTAACGAATGGTTGGATTTTTCGATTATACGTCCAGATGACACTGTGACAGATACTCTCTTATATGTTCCTGTAGATCGATTTTCCGTCAGCGTAGATTCGTATCATTTTGGTAATCTGATTAATTATCAAAATTGGAAACCGCGACAGAACGTGTTAGATATTGCAAAAAGATATATGAACCCATAATAGAATAATATTGTATTTTTCATAAAATATGTTCCTTCGGTTGATCTGGATGTAAGCATACTGTAGTTTGAACCTTATGATGAAAAAACTTCACTTATCTTGATAATAATATTTTTCTAACCAAACTAAACAATAGGGTAAATGTATTTGATAATCAAGCTACGGGATAAAAAAAACAAGCACCTTCAGAAAGATTTGCCTCTTTCCATTGGTGCTTGTTTGCTATAAGCCTATAGACAATAATCTATTTTCCGGCAGCCTGTTTGTCAATTTCCTTACTGAATTCTGCTCTCTTCTTTAAAATTTTCTGGTACAAATCAGGGTATTCACTTTTTAAATCACAAAAAGGATCTATAAGCTCCGCGGTATGAATCACTGTTTGTTTGTGTGTCCTTGCATATGATATTTGTGTCAACTTTGTATTAGGATAATTTAAGGGATCAATTTTTACATCATAATATGAATCAATATTTTCACTATGAGAAACCTTAGATATAGGAATAACGACATAATCCTCATTATCAGCTTTTGCAAGTACTAAAGCAGGTCTGCTTTTGTTTTTCATTTTATGGCTTTTAAAGTCATAGAAAGGAGTAATAGCTTTACAAATCTTTCCGATCATATGTTATCCCCCCTATTCTACAGTGTCCAGATCTTCAAATTCATCATAATACATATCCCATACATGGTCATATGGGCGTACTTTTTCAGAATCTTTTTGTATATCTGCAAGCTGAATAATATTGCTTCCGTTCTCACCATCCTTCAAACCTGCTCTGGAATTAAGCCATGAAATCTCCCGATGTGACAAATCACTTAGTTTCCATGATGCCAATGCTCCATATTCAAGTAATACATTATTTACAATATATTTAATATCATCAGAAATATTCTTTGTTTCGACAAGAAATTCGCCTTGCTCATAATCTTGTCTTACTTCTCTTGATACAAGACCATATTTCCATCCTTCAAAATCACCCTCAAAAGCTGGTTTTCCTAAAATTGCAAATGATTCTCTTTGAGTAAAATAAAGGAGTTTATGGAGTTTCATTTCGTCCAGAGTCTCATGTGTCATTTCTTTATATTTTGCAACAATATAAGCAGCCACATCAATAATTTTATCCATACAGACTCTCCTTTCATAGCTTCTGGGACAGGGTGTCTTATAAACTCCCAGATTCTAGTCTCATAATTATCTATTTTTTCTAGATCATCAAGCATGTGTTCAACTTCTTCTACATCTTTTCTTGATACCTCCTCCTAGAACTCATTCTCTGCATAATCATTCTTCCCTGAATCTAGGCCTACTTCCTGAATATCTTAATTTTTTGATAACATTGTAGTTTTCAAACAAAACTAGAACATACTACACATTAAAAAAATAATGTGCCAGTTTTATCTGGCACCTTTCCCGATAGACTCCTATGTTTGCTGCTGTAATATTGACTGCACCTCTACGTTATCTTTAAATCCACTTAGTTAAATATCATCTTCTGTCCCACGTATTTCTGCAATCGCATATTAACATCTTTCGTATAATGTCCTACGACAGGATCTGAATCAATTACAACACTCTGAATAACATTTTCATCATCAAATCGTATACTCCCAACTGTTGTACCAAAGACTCTAATTACAAGACATTTCATTTGCAAACAATAACCATTCGCAAGCACATAATGTCTGAAACCACCAGTATATCCTGTAATGATTGCAGCATCCAATTCTTCCGTAAGGTTTGAATAGTACTCACACATTGCATTGTACTCTGTATTTTTATGCTTATTGATAAATAATACTTCCATATTCTCACTCCTTTACATTCACATAGTACGCATCAAATACAATACCGGCATTCATCAACTTATCTTCTAGGTAATTGCCGTAGCACCAACCGTCCACATCTTCCCAAAACTGTCCCAAGCTTTCTCTAATACATCTCTTGCCTTCTATTCATCATTCTTATTTACAACAAATACACAATCCATCCAGTCATTTAGCTGCGACTGCACTCTGATCACACTTTCCTTTAATATCTCCACACCAGCGCCCATCCCACCTTCTCCTTCTATAATTTCAAGTCATAAATCACTAATGAATAGTCAAGGAAAATCTTTGACCATTCAAAAATATTCATCACAGATGCGCAACTGTTCATCTCTAGGCAAATTTAATAAAACCTTTCTCATTACATGATACTCATGCACTTCATCTGTACAATCCAATGCAACAGTTGATAAAAAAATATCGTAGTTGCTCTTTACTTAAATCAGCAAATTTAATCTTCCCATTTCGAATACTCTCAAGCAACAAATCTGCATTTATCATATGAAACATTCTACTGTATTAACCCACAACCTTAATCAACCACTGATATAGCTCTCTCTGTTACTCTTCTATCGGGCTCACCGCAAATATCTTCGACCTCATCTCTGTATGCTCCGGTATGTAAATCTAATTTACCTCTTCCGAAATTTGTATCAAAGTATAATCTACCATTATCATCCTCATAACATGGATAATTCATTCCACTTCCTCCGATACCTACATATCTCACTCTCATCCACTTATTCCTCAATTAAAGCTTTTAGCAGGTGCGTATACTTTACTATCAGTCCCATGCTTTGTGTTATCTGGTATGTATTTAATATACTGATCACCCGTTTCCTCAAATTCATTAATGAATTTCAATAACTCTCCAGTAGTCACTGTGCTGAATTCACCGCAACTATATCCTGAATCAAACACACTGTCATTGCCATCATAATGATCACTAAAACTTCCGCATACTGGACAGTATGTAAGATCTGCTGTAGTTCCATGAGTTGCTTCCCATCTTCCATCTGAAATTCTAATATACTCTGTCCAGAATCCATAACATCCACCATCATTACACTTTTCACTATCATACTCAGAGTAATCAAAAAACTTTACTTTCTCAATTCCATCTAAGTTATTTCTCTTCATCAATATCTATCCTTTCTTAAACTATTCTGTTAACTGGTATAACATGCACTAATCACTACATGCACATTCAGCAATTATTTTTACAAGATTGACCTTCCCATCTTCATATCCTATATGATCTCCAAAAATCACTCCAAAGAATTCTTCACCTTTTTCATGATTTTGAGAATTATGCCAGATAATTCGCACTTTGCTTCCAAATGGTAAATTTCTTAGTTCTTCACCTGTAATTCTTCTCATTTATGCTACGCCTTCTTAAACAATTAATTTATAAAAAACATAACCTCTTATTTTCTATAATAAAAAAGAAGCAGTTGATTTCTGCTTCTAATGCTTATTTCTATATTTGATTTGCTTTCAACAAGAAAGCAATTTTTCTTTGGGTTTAGTTACTTTCTAACTAAATTACCAAATAAATTCATCGCCTGTTCTCTTGTATATATTTCTTTATTATAAGTAACTCTTGTATCAAAATGATACTCTTTTAATTTTGTTTCATCTAATTTCAATACACCATAAGCAATCATATCGTTTAATTCATCTATTTTGATAAAACACCCATTAGAATTGCTTTCAGATACATTAAAATCTGAAGGATACATTCTATCCATAACCATCATCACCTTTAAAAATTGCAAAATAAATCGTCATTTACAGTGAAATTTTACCACTTCTATAATCTTCAATCTTTGTGGTTCTCTGTCTGCCATCACCTCTTCTATCTAACCACCTGCGATTCAAATCATCAATATAATTCATTCTCTTATTTTCATCAACCGAAGTTTTCTCAACTCCGTTTTCACTATAAACAAATCGTACTGGTAGTTCCATTTATATCACCTCTTCCAATCTTTACTTCGATCTTGATTCTATTCTTTTTACAATTTCTTTCTTTCCAATGAATCTATTATTTATTGTCTTCATTTTACATGATATGATCTTACAACTCAATTACTTTATAAAAAATAAATCTTAGTTTCAACGCTTTCTATATTTTGTCTCTGTATAAGCTTCATAACCTTCTTCCACATTATAACTATGACTAAGCTGTTCATACTCTTTTACTTTCTGTTCGATTTCTTCTTCTGTAGCATCGTCATCTACATAAAATTCATAATTATAAGTTCCTAATGCTCTAACGCTAATATATCCTGATACTTTTTTCATTTTCATTTTCTCCAATCTACCTTTGAAATGCGAATTTAGTCTGCTTCTTTTTCATTTAATAACTTATTTGCATCTCTATCCAAATCCAAGATTTCGTTTGTGACTAAATTTGCAGTCTGCCTATTACATCCTGTCATTTGCATAACCCTGTTTTCCATTATAGTTATAATGTTATTGTGAGCTGCTTTCAATTCTTCTCTTGTCAACATTTTAATTGCCTTTGCCTTTCTTAAAATCCGAAGGGATCACGCATTTACTCCGTTATGATTTCTGTGGAAATAGAAATTCCATCAACAAGGAATCCTTCCAACATTTCCTTCGCAAACTTCATCGCTTGCTCCTCATTAGCTGCCCCAATTTCTTTATAGAAGGCTCTAATTTCACTTTCTTTTCGTAATATAATTTGTACTTTAAAAATCATATTTATCTCCATTCTTTCTTTTGAAATGCTAATTTAATTGGCTAAACATCCAATTTCCACATTCTGAACTTCCATTGCAGTATTATCTGCTACAAATTCGTTTCCATTGAAATAGATTTTATATCCTAACATATATCGTTTCCTCCAATCTTTTAAAAAATGCGATTTCATATACACCAATATTCTTCTCCATCCATTGCTCGCTTCACTTCATCAATGGATAAATCGTATAAGTCGGCAACAAAATCTATTGCACTATCAATACATTGCAATGATGCGAACTTCCGTTTATCCCTTAGACAACTGATTGCCTGTTGCAAATTCCTTTCTTTATGCAATAATTCCTGCTGTTTTACTTCAGCATATTTTTCATAATTGCTTTTACTCATCTCTCTTCACTCCTTCTTAAGAAATCTTAGTTTCGTTGTAACATTCCAGCCATCAAAGCCATTGAAGTCATAGCTTTTATTCCTGGTCTTATATTTGATTTTTCTACAGAAGTATCCAAAACATTATCATTCCATCCAGTAGTAAATAATGATATACACTCTCTATTTCTTTCATAAGTTCCAAGTGATATTGAGTAGCATTGAACGCCAAGACAACCAACAATACCTCTATATGCAAATGGGTAGCTTGGTAATATTTGTCCATTCAATTTTTTTCCTTTGTTATACTCTTTAATGGCTGCATATATTTCCTTTGTTTTTTCATATGCCTTATCAGCATTTATATCATATACAGCAACTTCGTATTTAAAATTTGTTTCATGCATATATTTAATTGCATCATCTGCATTTTTAAACACATGGTCTTCTTCATAAATTTTTGATACTAACATATATTTCTCCTTTTCCTAGTAAATGCGAATTTAGTCCTCTTTTATTTTCTGTGCCTCTGTAATAATTTCGTCTAACTTTTTATAAACATCTTTGCCATAACCCGGATGTTCATGTTCAAAATCTAAATGTTTTAACCAGCACTTAATTGTTTTTGCGTTCTCTTCAATAATACTCATTTCTCCTTTCTAATTCATAGGAAACGTGCATTTGCTGTTCTATAATCAGCTTTATTCGTCAATCTCACATGGATAGACTATAATCCCATGTTCCCCATTGATTTCCATTTCATAGTAATATACTTCGTCTGTTTCTTCTCCATCTACAATTTCATATACAACTTTTTCAATGGTGCTAATAGCACCACCATAGGTTCTTACTCTTACTTCATACATTTCAAGTTCTAAGACTGCCTCTCCTTCTACACTCCCTTTCTTGCTTAAATTGTCTTAACTAACTCAGAAATTTTTCTATTACAAAACCGTGTAATCAAGTGATCCAGCTCTCGCCGCAACTTAATCAGATCAGTTTCACATGTGCATTTTTCGATTCTATCGAGAACCTCCTCTATTTCCCTTCTTCGTTCACGCATATTATCCACCAATTATTTCCCCTTTCCACTATCGTATACTTTTATTCCACTTTTCTTCATATTCTTTACTTTTATCAGTATTCATTTCCAGGACTTCAATATCATTTTCCCAGAGAATACCAACAAATCTAATAGACATTTTTAATGGAATTTCCATATCCATCATAGTCTGTAAATGCTGCCATTCGTCCCAAGTTAGTAAACTGTCTACTCCAGATTTTGCAATCTCAAGTAACTGCCCATCTCTGTACTCAAAAAAATTCCCCATCTACTAAATGCTTTGCCCCAACTGAAGTCAACCACTTATTTATGACTCTCTGATCTTCACTATTGTACTTCAGGCCAATCACCCCTTACTTTAAAAAAAAATCATCTTCTTCATCTACCATTTTATCAATTGCAATTGCAGCGATAATAAAACCATAAATTGCTGCTAACACCAGCCCACAGATTCCAGGAATAATCAGTACCCATTTATGCGCATCAATACCAATACCAAGTAATACAGCACCTAAAATCATAATTGACGCAAATGCAACAAACTTTCTCATATACTACCTCACTCTCTCCGGTACCTAACCGCCAATAAACTTATTCAAATTATCTTTTGTTATCACATAATTCCAAAACTCATAGTTTTCTGGTGATCTTGTTTTACTGTCTGCTTCTTGATAAGCTTTCTTTGCTTTCTCAAAATCATCTATTGTTTCAAATATACCAACTAATCCAAGATTGAGATCACATTCCCACCAGTTACCAGACATACCCAATATCAGACTTGAGTTTGTTTCATTTAGTAAATCGGAAACTTCTACTTTTTCTTGTCCTATGCTCTTTTCTAGTGCTTTTATTGCTTCATTCAATTCCAATCTACCAACTTGAATACATGACGAATTACGAAGAGCTTCCTGTTTTGCTCTTCGTAATTTCTGCAACGCTTTCTTCTTATCCATATTAACACCTGCCATTAATTAAATAACGGAATACATTTTCCCATCAATTCTGAATTGTAACATCCGTAGTCTCCATTACTATCATCAATAGACGATTCTGCGTGCTTATCACAAAATCCCGCAACGACTTTTTTATCTACATAATTGCCTAAAGCCATCTTATCTTTAGCAATCACATAACCGTGCCACATCTCAGCAGGTTTACCACAAACAACACATCTTTCCGTTTTTAAATATCGCATTTCTTCTCCCTTTCCATATCTTATTCCAGTTTAAAGCTTCTGTAATAGCACTCTTTCGGATCAAAAAACAGAACTTCTTCGGAGTCTTTGTAAAAGATTACTCTATTTCCATCTGTCAGCATACTATCTGCTGTAGTCGTTCTAATTCTCTTATCTGTCGCTTTCTCAAAAATCTCTATCTTTCTGTACTCATTCCATGCTACCAACTCTTCACCTTCTTTCATTTTTCGTTTATCTAATTTAAATGGTACAGTGTTATCAACACACTAAATTATCATTAAGATCGTGCAATCACTCTCATCTAATGAAACCATTTCCAGTGCATCAAGACAAAAACTCTTTAAATTCGTATAATAATCTTTTTCTGCTGTATTAAATAACAACTGAGCCCCATCAATTTCTTTTAACTCATCAGGTATACCGTACTCTAAAATCTCTATGTAAATATAATCATCATAGCCAGCATTCATATCCTCATCTAACAAATTCACTTCAGTACCGAACTTAGCTGTTACAGATTTTTGAATATCATTTACCCAAATCAGCACACCTTTCTCATTTGAATTATTTTTTCAACCACTCCTCTTGAAAATCACTTATATTCATATAATGCCTCCTCATTCTGTAATTTC
>OOBR01000428.1_pt1 | contig 43780 bp, 63 predicted proteins | sample 1671281 | NCBI WGS metagenome assembly OOBR01 (sample SAMN06348140, study PRJEB24527) | human gut metagenome | biome: human gut; feature: ankylosing spondylitis patient; material: feces | host: Homo sapiens | place: China | collected 2015-10
AGAACGCAGGACTCCGACTCCTGAGATGCGGGTTCGATTCCCGCCGGGTGCAGTTATTTATTTTGAAGAAAATACAGTAAAATCAATGGGTTGAATAAGATATCACAAACAAATGTTTTGATTACTCGTGATTACTCAACGAAAACACGACAGAAGAAAGGAGAACTGTACAAGTGCTTCAAGTTTTCCTCAACTGGTAGAATGTGAACGCATAGGGCGTTCTTTTTTATTGCCTAAATTCAAATCGCGTATTTCGCCCGTATTCGGGTTCAAAGTCATTCGGCTATAAAATATTCATTTGATAGTTAAAAATTGGATATAGGCCTATCAGAGGGTGCGAGAGTAGCATAAGAATTAAAAGTTTTTCCGGCGGCGGCGCGCGGGATATTTTATCTTTTATTTTTTTCTTGGATTTCTTACAACTTTCTTGAAAAAGTTAGACTGTGCCTATATTTGATTTGATATTTCAAAAATGATATTCTGAAATGTTGGAGAAGGACACCAAGAACGGATAATTGGGAACCGCTCCCGGTGTCGAAAATATACACCCATAACATAACACACAATTCCCGCCGCCGTCAATAGGTTTCTGCGTAGGTCCTGCCGTTGTAGCGTACATGTGTATGCGTTTGGCGTTCTGCGTCCTCTGTGTTTCTTTTGCGCGTGATCTGTAGCCAATCCCCGCCGCGCTGTACGGTTATTTTTAACTCTGGCGATTCCAGCCACTCGACACCCTCGAATTTCGCATAGCTGCACAGCTTGCCGGATGCCACCGGATAGCCAAGAGCAGACACCCGGCGCAGAATTTTCCTTTTGCCGATATACTCATATTTTGCCATGTTCGCCACCTCCAGACGTTCCGCGCTCGCCCATGCATATATTTTTGCATCCGTCACGCGATAATTGGTTTACGATCAGCCACGCTTGCAAATCTCCATACGCTACCCGGCGCACAGTTTGCCCGTTAAGGCTCGCTTTAATATCATAGATCATAGGCTTTTATATCTCCTTAGATTGTGCTTATTTGTCAATGTGCGCGTGAGAACCAGTTCTCACGGAATCCACGCCGCCGGTAGCGATCCGGCGTGCATCCTCTGCGGCGGTTGGTTACTTTACATAAACTCGTACATAATTCTTGTTTTTGTTGTATGAGTAGCTTTTTACTTGCATATTGTCAAATTCATTCCCGGTTTCTGCGCCGTAATTTGCGCAGACCAATTTATTGTTTTCGCCGTATATTCTCCACGGTACACGGCAGGCGTTCCAATCACATTCCATAAATAATTCATATAGCGTTCTTTTCATGGTTTCAAGTCCTCCATATTCTAAATTTTTCCGGTTGCTCCGGGTAAAAGCAAGCCGGGGAATTGAACCCCGGTAAACGCCGCCGCTTGCTTATGCGCTTACTTCCGCTCTTAAAATCTCGATAGCTTCGTCTGTTGTGTGTTCTCTGTACCACTTCCAGGGCTTGCTATACGCCTTCGCCAGCGCGAAATCTTCTTGAGTTTCTAAAAAATAATCCCTAACTTTCAAAAATGCTTTCTCAGCTTCTTCTAATTTATTCATACGATCAACCATCCTTTCATTCAGCGTTCCCATGACTTTTTTGCTATATCCATTTCAAAAATGGCGTTACTTTTCTCTTTTTTAAGCTGTTCAAAGTGTTCTATGGCTTGTTTTCGCTCTTTCCCGGTATATTTGATGCTGTGGGTCATTTCCTCGTGTCCGTCTGTCAAATTAACATCATAAAATTGTATATAGTAAAAAACTTTCTCTTGATAGCGCTTTTCCCGGTACAATTTTATTTTTTGCCGCGTTGGTGCGGTTTTTATAAAATTGTACCGGTTTGTTAGTTCGATCTCGTACGCTTTAAGCTCAAGAATAACTTCCTCTAAGCGTTCTAAATTTTGTCTAGTATGCTCGAAGCTGTTTAAAATATCTTTTTCCGTGTGCAATCGCTCCGGGTGCTGCTCGTAAATCCTGATTACTTTTTCACTCATTCGCTTTTGGGGCTGTCCGTATACTGTGAAAAGCTCATTCATAAGGCGTTCGTGCATAATTTCGCAGGTGTCGCGCTCTGGACACCTGCAACAATTTATTTTGCATTCTTCTTTCATCATGCTATTTTTACCCCCTTCAACGCTTCGGCCGGGTCGTTTTTAAAAATAAAGCTATGTGTAAATTTAGAGTAGTAGCCGCCAATGTCGCGCATCTGCTTGTTAAGATTTATATAAGCGTCGCGGCTTAATGTCTGCAAACACTTTACAAGGAAAATTTTCTCATGCGTCTTTGTGTGTTCGCTTTCGGTAACTGTGAACGCTTCGCCGCTTGTCTCGATCTGATCCGGTGCGGCTGTTTCTTTTGTTGTTGCCGGGGTAGTGGCTGCGGCTTTGATCCGTGCCGTTTTTGGCACAATCTTTATATTCTTACCGTTATTTTGGGCACATCCGAAATAGTAGAAATCTACATGAAAATAATCAATCATGCCGTCGCAATCCTCATAATTATAGGAGTTTACAAAATTGTCTACATCCTCAATAACTGCCTTTGTGACTTCGTTCAATATCTTGAAAAAGTTCCCATGCTCGGAAGTTATGCGCTCATATTCTTTTTTTAAATTCTCATCATTCCAGCAATCTAAAGACCAGTAGTTATTGCGATTTGCTTTTCTGAAAAATTCGTTTTTGTCCTCCTCGGTCAGCTCGTCGGCTTTCTTGTAAACCTCGATAGGGCTTTCTTTCAATTCAACATGCAATTCTTGACACATGGAAGCGTAAGAAGTGCGAACGCTGAATTTATAAGTCGGGTATTTCTCTTTTACATAAGTTCTGACGATCTGTGCAACTTCTTTCAAGCTCCGGCTCCAATCGTGGTTACTGCCTTCCCAACCGAAAGAAGTATAAAAACTGCTGCGCGTGCCCTGGGCTGTCTCTGTTTTTTCTTCCTCATTTAGCGAGTTGTCATTGGCTGCACGGTCTTTCCAGATCTTAAACATAACATCATATTCGGCATTGATTTCCTGCATCTTTGCAAGATCGCCGCCGTTGTCCGGGTGGTTTGCCTTTAACAGTTCCTTATAAGTGCTCTTTAATTCGTTGTAGCTCTTTACGTTTTTAAAATATTTGCTCATGTTGTAACCTCACTTTCGTGCTTCATTTGATATACCAATAGTACACGATAATAGATTATAATACAATTGACACAATACACGAAAATAGACGACACAAAACAGCAGTTTATTGTGCAATATGATACATGAGAATAGACGTTGACATGGTGAAAAAAATCTATTATCATATATAAAAAGGAAAGAGGTGTGACGCATGGCAAATTATGGAGCAAACGGATATATTGACTTTTCCAAGCTGTGGAATGTCTTAGAAAAAAAGGAATACAATAAGCAGTGGTTAAAGAATAACGGAATCCATTCTAATACAGTGGCAAAGCTGACAAAAAATGAAAATGTAACTTGTGAGGTTATATGTAATCTATGCAGACTGCTAAATTGTCAGCCGGGCGATATTATGGAATATAAAAATAATTAAAATACATGAAAATAGACTATTGACATATACACGATAATAGATTATTATAAAGCTGTCGGAAGACAATAGCCGGGCAAGCGGAGAAAGGAGAACAAATGAACGAAATGACAGATAAACAGATGGAAGTTATATTAAATCTCGTAGCTGATAAATTTGCAGGATGTAAGGACATGGACGAAGTTCAAAAAGCAATAGATGAGGTTCGCAACATGGCAAAAAAAGAAAAGCCTAACGATTAGGTTTTAGGGAATGAAAGGGAGGGCGGACTTGCCGCCGCTCTCAATCAAATAAATTGTAACACATAGTAATTATATAATCAATGCAAACAAGGGGTAGCTTTTCCGGCTGCTTTTTCTTTTTATCACTTCCCCAGATCGGACAAAATCCCCAGAGCAAATAGATAATTACAGGTAAGAAAAATGATAGAATAGTATTAGTTTTGTTGCAATGCAACATACTTGCAACACCAATGCAACAAAGTGCAACATTTTTGCAACGTAGATATAGAGTAAGAGATAGAGATAGAGTATATTCTCTGTTGTTATATTTATATATTAAGGGTTTAAAATACAGTATATATAAAGCCTATAGATGTATTGTAAGTGTATAGACGCATGCGCGCAGTGTAAGTATATATATCAAAAGATTGTTAAAAAATAAACACCTATTGCAAAATATCCAGAAACAGTGTAATGTTAATTACAGACAGAGAAAAAGTATTATTGTACTAGTGAGTGGAGGTGTAATAGACATATGGCAAATACAGTAAAGACAGATACAGGGATAGAAGTATATGAGAACTCTATAACTGAATATCTGGATCGGTATATTGCAGAAAAGAAAATAGAGGATATGTCTAAAGAATCTCAAAGTAAATGGAATGCGGCATTGATATATATTTACAAGGCTGTATTTAAAGGCAATAGAGAGCAATTAAGAGACCAAAACAGTAAAGATAATTACAATGATAAACTGGTAAATGATATATGTGATACATACATAGAGTTGTGTTACGAGTACGACAAAGAGGTAAGTATTAACGGGTTTTGTTTCTTGACTGGAATTAACACAGATACGATATATACTTGGGGCAGTGGCGAGTATAGATCCGGTTCGGCGTGCCCCGATGTATACAAAAAGTTGATCAAAAACAACGAGGAATCTTTGAGCGACAAGCTTATAAGCGGCGGACTCAACCCGATGAAAGTGCTGCCAGCGCTCAATAGGCGGCATAACTGGAACATGCCAGGAACAAACCGCCAAGGCGGCGAACAAACGCAGAGTATCGAGCAGATCCAAGCCAAATATAAGCCTGCGGAATTGTGCGAAAGTGGCAAACAATTAGACGCACCGCAACCAGGTTTCTAGCATAGAATTGTGTGAGATTATTCTACAATTCACAAATGCAGTAATACCAAGGGTTGTAGCGTTTTAACTATTCGCCAACTATTCGGAAAAGCTGGGTTTTGCGAATAGTTAAAGCATATGAAATAGAATTGCACTAATTGTTTTTGATTAAAACACAATTCAAGCGTAGTGCCTGAGCATGGTCTGGAAGGGGTGCCGGGGGGTCATGTGGAAACACACCCCGGGCGGTAACTTAGCCCCCCAAGTTAATTCAAAATAAAAAGATCGCCTTCGCCGAAAGGGGTATTGGCCTATGATTGCTAAACTTGAAGGGCTGCAAAACGGATATGCATTGTTAAGATCATCTACGGATGAAGAGTTTCAAGCAATCCTTAAGCAATACAAAGATGAAAATAATCTTAAGTGTGTTATCTGTAATGAGCGTACTGCTAAATGTTTTAAACACGCTGGGGTTTTATCAGATCCCCCAATAACGATAAACAATAAAATGTTAAGTGGTATATTTTACATCAACAGCGTTTTCTAAATTCAATTTTCTACATCAGATAAAAATTCAAAGAGTTACATTCGATAACGATTTTCAAAAATTTTCAAAAACAAAAAGAGGTCAAGCACTATGAGAACATTGATTGAGTATATCCGTTCATGTTTCTGTAAGCATGATTGGGAACTTTTGTTCAATACGGACATCATGGATGGCAATAAGCTGTTTAATAGTATCAAGGTGTATCGTTGCAGGAAATGCGGGTTAGAAAAACGATATAAGGCCAGATAGGAGAATTTGTATGGATAATCCGATTCCAAGAGTTAAGGTCGTAAATCCAAATGAAGGTTGGATGGGAACTGAATATTACATAGACGGAAAGAAGATTGAAAACGTCAAAAGCGTTGATTTTCGTGTTGCGGTGGATGAGGTTCCACATTTCACTTTTGAAACCATGGGGCTGCCGGACATTGATATGAGCGGTGACATTAGATTCAAATTTACACCAGAGACGGTTCAGCAGGCATCTGTAGTTTTACGAAATGAGTTAATGACCCGCGGCGGGCTGTATCACATTTTCTTGGGAAGCATGTTAAGTGCATTGGATGATAGCTTTTGGGATTCAAGGGATAGAAACGGGAATGATCTTGACCTTGGAGAAGAGGATTTCAAAGAAGCTGCAGCATTGATGTTGAATCGCTTGATAGGGATTGAAAAATGAAAGGATGGGAGATATTGATATGGCTTTGAAAGTTATTGCAACAGCGGCAGATGCCCTCGTAATACTGGGACTTATGAGAGGATAGGTAAAACAAAAAGACAATTCAAACGCAATGGGGTATTTGCTTTCATACGCGATCTTTGCAATGAATATTATGACCATTTGGAGATAACAACATGACAATTTATGATCCAATATTTGGTATTTACTTTCTGCCGCCAATTTTGAGCGTGGCCGAAAGAATACATATAACAAAATCAAAGGAACCGGACAGCACCGGAGATTTACTCAATCTGGATAGTGACGCCGAGCACCAGAGCGAGAAATCGGAGCATCCGGTATAGCTTAAGTCCGCAAGCGATAGTTCCTGGCTGAATAATTGATCTATCGGCGTTAGGCTTTGAATTATGTTTGCGGACGGAACAACATTGGGCTATTGCCAAGTGGTAAGGCACAGGATTTTGATTCCTGTATTCCCGGGTTCGAATCCCGGTAGCCTAACTGGTTGCATGCTGACGATCCATGCAACCACATATGTTTTTCTCATATGTACTTGAACCCTTGGTTGAATGTTTCAAGCATTTGGGTTCCTCCTTTCGCCACTAGGACGATTCTGTTAAGGGCGGTGCGAGACCGTCCGGTGGTTATCACCGCGAAATGCGGTTGTTTACGATTCGGGCATCTATCCCATGTATCCCATGGTGCCCGAGTTGTACACCTCCAAATGTATAACACTTAGTTGGATGATGGCAAGAAAGGTATTTGCCGGAGTAAGACGCTTCGTGAAACTGATAGTCGAAAGGTTTCAAGTGCGCGGTTCAAGTCCGCGCTCATCCAATCAGTGGAGCGACCACTTAAAAAACAATCAATGGGTATTCCCTGTGAGACATTGTAAAAAAGAACCGGGATAGTGCAACGCATGGCACGAAAAATATTATTGCTAACCGTCTGATGGCGGTTATGATCGGTTAGTCAAGTGGCCAAGACACCACCCTTTCACGGTGGTAACACGAGTTCGAATCTCGTACCGATCATTCTGCCAGAAATGGCAGAACCCCCATATATTTTATACGAGGAGAGTATATCCCAAGCTCTCCTCGGTCTTCCCCAATGGCTTGTAGTTCAGTGGTAGAACGCCTGACTGTTAATCAGGATGTCGTGGGTTCGATCCCCACCTTGCCAGTTATACTTGGTGGCTTAGTTCAGTTGGCAGAGCATCCGGCTCATAACCGGGGAGTCATAGGTTCGAGTCTTATAACCACCACGAGAGGTCTTGTGTATTCTTTAACGGAGTATGCGAGTGGTTATAAAAGAAACGCACAACAAAAGCCTATCAATTAAGATAGGCTTTGATGTTAGATGATTTTATCAGAAAGAGAATCGATAGATTTCGCGACTTTGTTTATAGCACCTACAGGGTCTTTCGGTGAAGAATCCAAATACATTGTTCGGTTAGTATAGTCTAAATCAATGGAATATGTTTCTGCGAAACTTTTATTGCAAGAAATATAATTTACGCAAACATCAAATTTTTTTATTTTTGCTGAATCAAAGTCATATATGGTCTTTATGTGCTGCCCAGGCGCAAGCATTGTATTTTTTAAGTTATCAATGTCAAAACTTTGTAGGTCTGGATGATCTGTGTTATTCCAAGTTAATTTTGGAGTAGTGCTTATTGATTCGATAATAGCTGGTGAGTTTCCAAAATTTTTAAGTACAATGTAATCTTTTGAATACAATGTGTCATGATAAAGGTAAAATATTACATTACCTCTATTTTGTTCGAAATACTGATTTTTTTGTTCGTCTAATTGTTTTCGCATTTCTTTTAAGTTTTGATATGTGAAATAGATAGCTACTATTGAACCGATAAAGGTTGCTGTTGATAAAATCAAACCGATAAATTGAAATAGTGTTGAATGCCATTCTGCTGGTGTCATATGAATTTCTCCTTTGTTTTTTATTTTATTTTATCATATTTTTTAGAAAGGTGTTGAAAATGTGTGATTTTTGCAAAAACATAGGAATTGGAATACCGGATTGGGATTTCCTCACTCCGGATAAAAATGGGAGAATCCCGTCCGGCGACGCAATAGAAATTCGTAAAATTGCAGACAAACATGCGCTTGTTTTTACGAATAGTGCAGATGAATATGACGCAGGAACACTAAATATTGCATTTTGCCCGATGTGTGGCAGAAAGCTGGTGAAAAACGATTAAAGATTGTTCAGTTTGCAAATATTGTGATGAGGATTTTGATTTTGACGAAGAGACAGGGGAAGAATATCCAATTTATAATTGTCAAAAGAGGAATGATACATCATTGGATTTTGAGTGTAAGGATTTTGAAAGGTTTATGAAGAATGACTGTTAATATGGGAACCAAAACCTATGAAATGAGCAGCAAGCAGGCAAAAGCTATTCTTGCAACTGCTAAGAAACTTGCGGATTGCAATATATATGGCATCGAAAAAGGCAATGTAGTGATTATGCTGAATGAAAAGTATGAGGACGATATGAGCCTTAAAAAAGCCGTAGGGGAGTATGAAGCGAAAGGGTTTAAGGTGTATTGGAAATGAACATGGCAGAAGTAATTGAATCAATAGAGCGTGATGCATTTAGACAGGCAACGCCTATAAGTATTGGAAACAATGAGAAAATAGAATGTTCGCAGTTAGAAGATGAACCTGTGATTATGGCAGATTCAAAGAAAACTGCTGATATACTGAAAAATTGTTTTGATGATAAAACAAGCGGAATATCATTCGTTGAGTTTGCGGAAAGAATTGCACCATTCCCGCTTTCTGATTTACAAAAAGAACTGCTTCGGAAATATGAGGAAGAATGTACTAAGGGCAATGATGTTGTTCTTGTACAGGCATCAAGAAATTGTGGAAAGCGATTTATTATGCAGGTGGTTGATGAATGGAAAAAATTGCATCAATTATCTGAACATCGTTGCGTCAAGTGTAACCGCCTGTTAGGAAAGTTCAACGGACAGGCTGAAATCAAATGCCCGAAATGCGGGGAAATCAATAGAATCGGGGTGAGATAATGAGTGATTTGAAAATATTTACCAAGAACGTTGAACAGGAAGCGGTAGATCAGATTGAATTATTGCTTGCACAGGATGCATTCAAAGATTGCAAGGTTCGCATTATGCCGGATGTTCATGCAGGAAAAGGATGTGTTATCGGATTTACGGCTGACCTTGGAGAAAAAGTCATACCAAACATTGTTGGAGTGGATATTGGATGCGGTATGCTTTGCGTGAGCATCGGTCATGGGGATATTGACTTTGAGAAACTTGATAATGTCATTCGCACCTACGTTCCAAGTGGAAGAAATGTTCATGATGGCAGAAATTATAAGTTTGTAGGGTTGCAGGACTTGAAATGCTATCGCGAATTAAGAGATACTAAACGACTTGAACGCTCTATCGGAACTTTGGGTGGAGGAAACCACTTTATCGAGATTGACGTTGCGGAAGATGGGGAAAAATATCTTGTAATCCATACCGGAAGCCGCAATCTTGGTAAGCAGGTAGCTGAATATTATCAGAATCTTGCATACGAACTCATGAGCGGCAAGGATAAATTGTATGACGAGCAGGAAAAAATCATTGCAGAGTATAAATCCACAGGAAGAAAATCTGAAATTCAAAGTGCGATAGCAGAATTACACAGGAAATTCAAGGCGGTTAATCCGAAACTGCCAAAGGATTTGTGCTATTTAGAGGGTAAGTATCGGGAAGATTATCTGCATGATATGAGGATTTGTCAGAAGTTCGCTTATTTCAATCGTGTGATGATTGCACAGATTATATGCAATCACATGGGATGGGGAGTTGACAATGATATGCCAGATTACTTTGAGTGCATCCACAATTATATCGATCATGATTCTAATATTGTTCGCAAGGGTGCTATCTCTGCAAAACTTGGAGAAAAAGTGATTATCCCAATCAATATGCGTGATGGTTGCATCATTGGAACAGGAAAAGGAAATGATGATTGGAACCAATCAGCACCGCACGGAGCCGGTAGAATAATGAGCCGGACGAAAGCTAAAGAAATAGTGACATTAGAAGAATTTAAAGCGTCAATGGATGGAATATACACTACTTCTGTTAATGCGTCTACGATAGATGAATCACCTATGGCATATAAGACCTTAGATGAAATCATCGGAAATATTAAAGATACAGTAGATGTAATGGCTATTATCAAGCCTGTATACAATTTCAAAGCAAGTGAATAAAACATAAGAGCACCAGTTGCAGAGTGCCAACGGCACAAATGTAGAGAGAGCCTATTTTCCAAGAAGAAGGGAGGTAGGCTCTTTTTTGGTTTCAGAACAAACGCGGTCAACCGCTGATGATATTAAAAATTACATAAAACAGCATGGGATTGAATATCGGACGTTATTTGACCTGTTGGATGTGGCGAAAACCGCGTTTGAAAAGGAAAATGACACGGAATGGGCGTTGAAAGTTACTTCGTACATCAAAGAATGTTGCACTTGGGCGATTCAAAACAGTATTGAAGTGCTACAGATGGACGATCTGTACTGGAAAACCTTGAAAGCGGAAGCACCGTACCATTTTGAATCATTCCTTTTCTACATGGAGAAGAACCGCCGACCGAAAAAGCGATTCTATGAGCCAAGAAAGCGGACGCTCAAAATCGTTGTTGACGATCTCCAAGATTTGGAAGATGGAAAGTTAGATTTTTATGGCTTATCACTCCCACCACGAGTAGGAAAGTCCACTCTTTGTATTTTCTTTCTTACATGGGTTATTGGTAGGCATCCAGAGAGCCACAACGCTATGTCCGGGCATTCCGGCATTTTAGCTGACAGATTCTATAATGACGTATTTAAACTCACGCAAAACGAGGAATACACATTCAAAGAGATATTTCCGGATATTGATCTTGCAAATAAGTCATCCGAGAAGAATGAACTTTACTTTTCTCCTACAGAAGCATTTGCAACGCTGACTTGCCGAGGAATTGACGGAACATGGACCGGTGCGGTTGATATTAGTTCGGACGGATACTTATATGTCGATGATATGGTTCGTGATCGTACCGAATCATTGAGTCCTATTCGATTGGAGAACAGATACCAGGATTACTTAAATGTCCTTGTTGACCGTAAAAATGACGGGTCCAAGGAACTTATGGTCGGTACTCGTTGGAATGTTTATGATCCACTCGGACGAGTAGAGACGGAGAATGCGAACAATCCGCGCTACAGATTCCGGAAGATTCCTGCATTGGATGAAAACGATGAATCCAATTTCCAATACGATTACGGAAAAGGATTTTCTACAGAATATTACAGGAAGATGCGCGATCGTCTGGATAAAAACGAATGGATGGCTAAATATCAGCAGAGACCATTTATTCGAGAGGGATTACTCTTCCCATTGGACGAGTTGAATTATTACAACGGAGTGCTGCCGGATGGAGATTGTATCACGGCCGCAGCGTGTGATGTTGCATGGGGCGGCGGAGATAGTCTTTCAATGCCGTTTGGAAAACTTTTCGGGAGCGTCGATGATGGACCTATATATATACCGGATTGGATTTTCAATAAAGGTGATAAATACGTTACAAAACCTCTTGTTGTGGCAAAGACGTTGCAACATAAGCCTAATATGGAGCGTTTCGAGGCTAATAACGGCGGGGATGAGTACGCGGAAGACATTGACCGCTTATTACGAGAACAAGGCTTTAAAACTAATATCTCTTGGGCGAAAGCAAGCAACCAAGTGGGAAAGATGGCAAAGATTATACAGTATGCGCCGGATATTAAGCGAAGGTGTTATTTCCTTAAGCCGGAACTACAGAGCCAAGAGTATAAGGCGGCAATGGAAGAACTTGGAATAATCGTTCAAGTTGGCAAAAACGAGCATGAGGATAGCGCGGACGGACTGGTTCAACTGGTTCAGTTAGTAGACGGCGGCGTGACAAAAGTTGAGATTATGAGCCGGGCGGAGCTTGGTATATAAGGGAGAGTGGTATTTTGAATAAAAGAAATTTGAATCTTGAAAAGTATGGCATTTCCGGTAAGCGATACAAAGAGCTTTGCGGATTTTGTGAACAATATCCGGAGTGGAAAAATCAGTTGAAATTCAGTAATGATACGGTTAAGAGCATTGAAATTACAGATATGCCAATCACACATAACAATGCGGATGCTACCGGCAATCTGGCAATTAAGCGAATCAGATTGGAAGAAAAATGCCGGCTGATTGAAGAAACTGCAGAACAGGCAGGAGAGGATTTGAGCCAATACATCATCAAGTCTGTATGTTATGAGGTCCCAGTTACATATCTGATTGCCTGTGAGGGTATGCCACTTGGAAAATCGGCATTTTATGAGATGCGCAGACATTTCTTCTATCTTTTGGATATTAACAAGGGATAATGAGAATGCGGAAAAAAAGGACATACTTTCGTGATATATTGATATTGTGAAAAGAATACAGAGAGCCTTGAACAGTGTTTCAAAGGCTCTTTTTCTATGCCCGGAGGTGAAATAGGTGGAGCTTTTCGGAAGAAAGCAGATATTTTGTGACAAAACGAATATTGATAAGACGAATATCCTTGAAGTTTTAAGCGATGCTTATTTCATTCACGAACAAAACAGGGCAGAAATGCTTTATCTGTTTGAGTATGTGAAAGGTAGACAGCCTATTCTTGATCGTGAAAAACAGATCCGGCCAGAAATCAATGAGAAGATCGTTGATAATATGGCATCTGAAATTCTTGAATTTAAGCTCGGCTATGAGTTCGGTTCTCCGATTTCATATGTCCAGAGGGCAAGAAAGGATATTAAGAGCCGGAATGCTCTTTTTTCTTTTTTCAAAAAACTGTTCACATCAGATGAAAGTAAAAAGGAAGATCTAAGGGTTTCTGCCATCAATGAAATGATGGTGGAAGAATGTAAAGCGGCAAAAGACCTGATGCTTGCAAAGGATGTAAAGACTTGTGGCGTTGGTTATCGTTTGATTCTTCCGAAGAAGATCAAAACCGGAGTTTCGGTATTTGATCTGTTAGTGCTGAATCCAATGAACACATTTGTTGTTTATAGTAATGATGCATACCGGGAACCGATTCTTGGAGTTTCCTATTTCCCACACCGGGATGGAAGCGTTACGTTTGGATGTTATACCAAGACTTCCTATTTCAAGATTGAAATGGGAATAACAAAAAGCTTTGAAGATTGGTTTGAGGAAAAACCAAACACAGTAGGTATGGTGCCGATTATTGAGTATATCAATGATTATGATCGTATGGGATGTTTTGAGAGGGTTATTCCTCTTATGGATGCGTTGAATACCATTGATTCTGACCGAGTTAATGATATAGCACAGCATGTTCAAAACATTCTTTGGGGCGATAATGTTGCACTCGATACGGAGCAATATAAAAAACTTCGTGATGATGGAATGATTCTTACGAAGTCAGAACAGGGCAGAACGGCAACCCTTAAATACCTTGAAAGCGTTCTTAACCAGTCGGAAAATCAGACTTTGGTGGATTATGTAAAGCAGCAGATTCTTGACATTACAAATACGCCGAGCAGATCGGAACTTTCCGGAGGAAGTACCGGAAGTGCAACGAACATGTCTACCGGTTGGATGGCTGCAGAAACGGATGCCAAAGAAAAAGAACAGATTTGGTCGGCATCCGAGCGAAGAGAAACCGCGGTTATCTTAAAAATCATCAAAGATAGCAATGAGGTTGATGCGGACATTGCAGAATTGAATCTTTCAGATATTGAAATCAAATTCTCTAGATCCCGCACATATGATCTTGCGACAAAGTGCAATTCGTTGTCTGCTCTTATCGGAATTGGCATTGATCCGCTTCGAGCCATTGAAGTTGTTGGATTGTTTACGGACCCGCAACAGGTTGCACTTGATTCGGCTGAAAGAATTGACCGGATTTTGTTCAAGGATAATCAGACTGGAACGGAAGATACTTCCAATGGCGATCCATACAAGAAAAATCAACCGGATATGTCAGATCAGCCGTCAAAGGTATCTGTTGCTGATGAATAATTGGTATTTTGAGAGCTTAGAAGTAGGCTCTCTTTTTTATACATAGCAGGGAAGCTATTTAAAAACGCAAGAGACAAGACAAGTCATTAAAACGGAATCTAATGCGGAGGGAACCGCTTGAACAAACGCAAGGAGGATATTATGGCAGATTTAAAAGAATTATTAGGCGATGCGTACAAAGAGGACATGACTTTCGAGGACATTAACGCAGCTTTAGCAGAGCGTGAGCTTGTCGACAAGAGTCAATATGACGGATTTGTACCGAAAACTCTTCTGGAAAAAGCCAATTCAGAGGCGGCTGACTATAAGAAGAAATGGAAAGCTGCAGCAAGTGAGCAGGAACAGAAGCAGATCGAAGATGCTGAAAAGCAGGCGCAGATTGAAGAGGAATTAAAAACCCTTCGTCGTTCATCAAAGGTATCGGAGTACGAAAAGCAGCATTTGGCTTTGAAGTATGACGAGAAAGATGCCAAGGAGATTGCCGAAGCTCTTTATGATGGCGATATGGACACTGTTTTCCGTTTGCAGAAAAAGCATGAGGAAGCATTACAGAAAGCAATTAAAGCCGATTTGCTGAAAGATATGCCAACTCCTCCGGCAGGAAACCAAACAACTATTGATTACGGCAAGCAGATTGCAGACGCACAGGCGAGCGGTGACATGGCTCTCATGGCTTCATTGATTCGCCAGCAGGCGGCAGCAAATGCGCCAAAACATTAAAATATTATTTTAAAAGAGAGGTTTAAAAATGGCAGATGTATATGCAATGAGTGGAAACACTCCTAATTTTTCCGGTATGCTCTTTAATAAGGGCAACACAAAGACACCGTTCTCAACTATGATCGGTGCGAAAAGAAAATACTCTGGAAGCACAGAGTTCGTAACAGGACAGGAGTACGAGACAGCAACAGGAAGTCAGCCTAAGATTTCAGAAGCGCAGTCTCTTACAGCTCCGAACGCTTCTATTATTACAAGAGAGCAGAAAACCAATGTAACGCAGATCTTTCAGGAATCTGTTGGTACTTCTTACGGCAAAATGTCCAATATGGGTACATTAAGTGGAATCAATATTGCAGGGCAGCAGGCTAATCCAGTTTCTGAAGAGGATTTCCAGGTTGCAGCAAAGATGGCAAAGATCGGACAGGACATTGAGTACACATTCCTCAATGGCAAGTTCCATAAGTCTACAAATGACAATGATGCTAACCAGTCAAGAGGACTCTTAGAGGCTATCACTTCAAATGTACTTGATGCTGACGGAAGGAAGCTTTCGTTTATGATGATTTGCGAGGCCTTAAAGTGCATTAAGGAGTCTAATGGTGATATTACAAATATCGTCCTTGGTCTTGATTCCACAAGCAGAATGCAGTTAAATGCTGATGCTGTGGCAAACGGTCTCACAATCGTTGAGAGTGGAAGAGATGTTAATGGTATTGCCGTTGACAAGGTGCTCACACCGCTCGGAACAGTATATTTAAGAGACCTGTTTTATCTTCCGGCTGGAACGGTTGCGCTGTTTGACCCATTCATTATGGCTCCTGTTGAACAGCTTGTACCGGGAAAAGGAAACTTCTTCCTTGAAGAGTTGGCAAAGACCGGTGCTGGTACCAAGAAACAGATTTTCGGTCAGATTGGACTTGACCACGGTCCAGAGTGGTATTCTGCTAAGATTGAAAACCTGTCAGTTCAAATGCCAACTGATGGAGATATGGCAAGAAAGGTATATTCTGTAACAAAGGCAGATTCAAACGAGCCTACATCTCTTGGAACACTGACAGTTGCATCCGCAGCAGGAAAAAATACCGGTGATACAAAGATCACAATTACGGAATCTCTGACAGGCGGCAATTCCTATAAATACAAAGTCAGTGATGCAGAAGTACCTGTTAAATTAGGACAGTCTGTAAGAACATGGAATGCATGGAACGGCACAGATGAGATTGCTGCTACAAATGGCAGCGTAATCACTGTTGTTGAGTGCGATAAGTCTTACAATGCTGTTAAGGCAGGACATATTACCGTGGTATCAAAGACGGAGTAGGAGATGATCTTGGATGGAAGAGCTTTTGAAAGAATTACAAACTGATATGGAAGCTGAATTGGTTTCCGAGCTAGAGAATGATTCGGACAAGGTTCTTTTATCCTCAAAGATTAAGGGAGCCTATCTTGCTGTAAAACGAAAACGAAACTACCAGGAACATCATACAGAGGATTTTATTGATAAAGATATGGAATCTATGTATGACATTATAAAGGAGCTTGCCATGTATGATTGGAACCATGTTGGAGCCGAGGGAGAGACGAGCCATAGTGAAAACGGTATCAATCGAACTTGGAACCCGAGAACGAACATTTTAAGGGAAGTAATTCCTTTTGCAACGGTTATTCAGAAAGGTTAAGGTGATCCGAATATCTCCCAGCCGCGGGTAAGCGGTAAAGAAGATTGAGCGTGACCATTTTACCAATGCTGGTAATATGGTTGCAGGCGGCGCACGTTAAGCGGTGGTGGGCGGTGCGCCAAGATACAACAAAAGCGGGTTGATCAGACCCGCTAAAGTTGTCTTGTCTTTAGTTTTTATGCGTTAGTATGAAAAGTGCTATAAACACAAAGGTTAAGCATATGAAACTGAACATCTCAGGTCTCATGTTGCAAATGAAAGCGTGTAGCGCAACAAATATGCGTTCACCATATGTACCAACAAACAAAAGGACAAGGTTCAAGAAATCTTCCCATTTGAAATTAAATTTCTTCATAGTCTTGCTCCTTTAAGGTTATTTTCTTGGGGCAATTAGCAATTTCGTACCTATAACCCCAAGCGAGCAAGAACTACAATGGGAATTGATGCAAGACTATACGGTAAATGGGATATACCGTGTGCTAAATCCGTGACTTATTCACGAAAATAAAACGTGTGTCTTTTATATCGTAGACATAAGTTTTCAGTTGCATGCACCTCTTTCCTGTAATATTCACGCTTTCAACTATAGAATACTACAAAAACCGCGAGGATTCAACAAAATATGCGTTCATTAAAAAAGAACAAGCAACCGTTCTATTACGCCACCTACGATGCCGAAAAAAAGGTATATGACCGTGACGAGGACGGAAATATCAAATACATAGAAATTGACGGAGAACAGATTCCAGTCGAGATAGGAACAGAACCAGGTTATAATGACCCGGTTCTTTTTTATGCCAACATTTCCGCAGGCAAGGGTGATGTGCAGGCTGATGTGTTCGGAAGTAGCGTTGATTATTCCCGGACAATATCTACTTGCAATATGGATTGCCCGATTACCAAGCTGACACGGCTATGGATTGGGCGTGAGCCACAATACAATGAGGACGGTTCTGTAAATGGCGATAGTGCTAATTATGAGGTTGCCGCACCGCCAGCAAAAAGTCTAAATGGGATTGTGATTGCGATTAAGGAATTACCGGAGGGATGATATGGAAAACAGAAAATTGAAATGAAATGCGAAAAATGTGGAAAGCCACAGCGAAAAGATGCGGAAAAGTCCAATGACAATTGGAGCGTTTTTAATTCTAATCAGAGATGTGAGTGCGGTGGCAAATTTGTGATGTATATCGATGGACAGAAGGTGGGCTAATATGGAAAACAGAAAAATCAATATTCTTGGAACTGAATACCGGATTGAAACCCACAAAGTATCAGAGGACAGCTATCTGGAGAAAAACAAACTCGCTGGTTATTGTGGAGAAGATAGCAAGCTGATTGTAATTGCGGATATGTCGGAGGAAAAGTATTTCTCTGACATGGACGAAAAAGAGCAAGAGGTATATCGAAAGAGAACCTTAAGACACGAAATCATGCACGCATTCTTAAACGAAAGCGGATTATCCGATTCCTCAAATCAGTACGGCGGTGCATGGGCGAAGAATGAGGAAATGGTTGATTGGTTTGCTATCCAGTCTCCGAAGATTTTCAAGGTGTATGCGGAGTTAGGTATTCTTGATACGCCGGTTCCGAGTATTCCACCATTAAAAGCAGGGTCTTTTGACATTGAATGCCAGCAAACAAAAGCTGCTTTTGAGAATTTAGGAAAAGGTTTGCAAAGGTTGAGACGTTTATATGAGTGAGCCAATCACATTCGGCTTATCCGTAGCCGAAATTGACAAAGCAATCAAAGAGTTGCGTGAATATCAAAACAGCCTTGATTCCAAGTGTCAACAGCTTTGTGAGCGTCTTTGCAATGAAGGTATTAAGATTGCACAGGCACATATTGGCAGTAGCGGATTTGGCAAGTATATCCGTTTATCCTCTGAAATCACACCGGAGAAAGCCGGATGCAAGGCAATCTTCTTTATGGAAGATACACAGAAGATTGTGAGCAAATGGCAGAATCAGGATGGTGTGCAGAGCAAAGAGATAAGCCCAAGTTTAATGCTATGTTTTGGTGCTGGACTAAAAGCTCAAAACCCTACAAATGTTCCAAAAGTTGGAACGGGAAGTTATGGAGAACACGGTTCAGACCCTGATGGTTGGTGGTATATGGACTTAAATGGTGTTTGGCATCATTCCAATGGAATTGAGCCTAAAATGCCGATGTACAACGCGGCTAAAGAATTAAAAGAGAAAGTTGTTTCAATAGCGAAAGATGTTTTCAAATCATAGAGAGTAACGCATGGCAGTGTATGTTCCTGCCACTCTTCGATATTTGTTCAAGACGTAGCGAAACGTTGCGTCTTATTTTTATGAATTTGGAGGAGTGATACTTGAAAAGAAACGAAAAAGGACAATTCGTAAAAGGGTCTGTAGGAAACGATTTGACTGGGCGAAAATTCGGACAACTTGAGGTAATTGAATTATCAGAGATAAGAAATCGTCGTTCATATTGGCGTTGCAGATGCGATTGTGGGAAAGAAAAAATTGTCAGAAGCGATGCTCTAATTTCATACAAAACAATTTCTTGTGGTTGCTTAAAAAAGAAACAAGATATTATCAATTTGCACATTGTAAACCAACATGGACTTACGCATCATCCAGCATACAATATTTGGTTTTGCATGATGAATCGGTGCTATTCAAAATCTAATACTTTCTATAAAGATTACGGCGGTCGCGGAATTTCTGTTTGTGATGAGTGGCATGATGTAAGAAATTTTTGTAAATGGGCGGATGAAACAGGGTTTCGAAAATCGTTAACCATTGAACGTATAGATGTGAATGGCAACTATGAACCATCAAATTGTACATGGATAACACAGGCAGAACAAAGCCTTAACAAAAGGAACACTATTAGAATTTGGTATGACGGCAAAATGATGCCGTTGCTAACCGTGGCAAGGAGACTTGGAATTAAAGATGTAACAGTACACAGCCGGTGGAAGTTGGGAATTAGAGACACAGAAAGATTGTTATACAGAGGTAGCTTATATGACTATAACAAAGAGCAGAGACTAGAGGAGGCTGGAATGGAAGGCGATTGAATGGCAGGATTTGATTGGAATGAATTTTTCGCCGCGTTTAAGGCAAATATGAAAAAAGAATATCCGAAGTGTACTGTTGACCGTTACACTACCCCGAAGCAATCACAGTTTCCATATTGTGACGTTGCACTTGGCGATAATTCCGGCGGTCATTATGATTTAGAGGGTAACGAGGGTTCGCAGACCCCTTTGATTGTGATTTCGGCGTATGCAACCGGAAGCCTTGCTGATTCAGAATGTAATAAAATCAGCCAAGCGGCAAAGAAAGTCATGTTATCATACGGCTTTCAATGCAAAGTCGGTCCCATACCGGTCACAAATGCAACTGACCCGAATGTAAAACGTTGGGTTGGGCGTTATCAGCGCATTTTCGGAAGTGGAGATGAACTGATGAAATTAAATTGAATGTTCCCGGCATTATGTCGGTAGCAGATAAACGAAACTTGGAGCCGAAAGGCTCTTATTTTTATGCACCGGACACGCACTCGAGACGTGTTCGCTGACCGCGTTAGATAGCGGTAGAAAGGATTGAAGGTATGCAAGCAGGAATTTCTACACTTGGCATTACTTTTGGCTATGGTGTTGAAGCTACAGCCGGAACAAAGCCAACATCATTTAAGCAGTTGCACAGAATCAACAAACTTGGCGGCATTTCAATTTCTAATGAGAAGATTGATGCATCGGCACTTGAGGATTTCGTCAAGAGATATGTGCAGGGTATCGGCGATACAGGCGGCGAGTTCCCGGTAACTGTCAATTTTACACCGGAAACTAAGAAAGAGTGGGCGGATGTTATTTCAGCTTACAAGGCACTTACAGGTGGTAAGGCTATGTGGTTTGAAACCGTTATTCCGGGATTCGATGAGAGCTTTTTCATCGTGGCGCAGCCACCAACAGCAATCCCACAGCCGGAACTCGATCAGAACAATCTTCTGACAATCGACATGAACCTTACAATCGACGATTATAAGGGCATGGAAACAACCGTTGCACTGACAACGGGGGAATAACAGGCTCTGACGATCATAAGTCAGCAAACGATCAGAGCAAAAATACTACAGATGCTGGCACAACTAAACCATGACATAGGTATGGGGCGGTCTCCGGACTGCCCCTTTCCCTATAAATTAAATCTCTATCAGAAAGGGAAAGGTAAAACAGTATGACAACTTTAGTTATCAATGGAAACGAATACAATATCAAATACGGCTACTTGGCAACAGCGCGCTGCGGTGTAGTTGATAAAGTAGAAGAGCTGCAAGATATGATGAAAGATGACAATGAATTAGGAATGGAGGATGTTAACAAGATCCTTAATATCTTACCAGAACTTCTTCTTGCCGGACTGCAGAGGTGTCATTCGGACGAGTTCGGATATGATTATGATACAGGAGATGGAAAGAAAGAAGCCTTAGATAAGGCCTACATCCTTTTGGATGATTACTTCGATGAGAATGATGAGAAAGATATTATCGACATGTTTACTATTCTCACTGATGAAATGGTTAAGAACGGTTTTTTAGCGAATACACTCCGGGAGAGAGCGGAAGCACCGGAGCAGAAAGCGAAGGCTCCGGCGAAGAAAACTACTCGGGCTACCAAGAAAGCCACAGCCTAACATGGGAAACGTACCAGTCAATGGTACTTCCTTATTGGCTGTTAATTACTAAAGGGTACGGATTCACGCCGAACGATATAGGCGAAAGCTGTCCGACTGATCTGAAACCCTATGAAGATGCATATTCGCTTAAAATGAAACAGCGGGATGCAGAAATGTGGTCATGGTTCGGCAGATATGGTACATCTGCGGTTGGCGTGGCAGTTGACCATATCTTAAATGGATGCAAGGCAACTTCTGAATATGTCAAGCAACCACTCACACAAGAGCAGGAAGCGGCAGAAAGAAATATTCAGAAACAGCGAGAGTTGTTCGTTGCACAGCTTGAAGCTATGAAAACGAACTTTGAGTTGTCTCATCCGAAAAAGAATAAATGATATTTCAAGGGCGGTAGGGGTCAAATCCTATCGCCTTTTTAACCGGCTATCAATGTGGAAGATAGTCGCTAACCTAAAAAGTTATAGGAAGTTGGTGGAAGAATGGCAGATCTTGATTCTCTGCAAATTAAAGTAAATGCGAGTGCGGCAGACGCAAGCAAGTCCTTAGAAAAGCTTGCGGCAAGCATGAAAAGTCTGCGTGACAACTTAAATGTCGACACACAGAAATTGCAGGGTATTGCTACCAGCATCCGCAATCTGTCTGATGCGGCAAGTGGGTTTAAAGGTGGAAAATCCACTGAGCTTACATCCCTGTCGCGTGCATTGAAGTCTTTCAATGGCATTGACACGAATTCTATTTACGGCATCACTGCGGCGCTGAAAAACCTCACAAACGGTCTTTTCGGTGCAAAGAACATTGATGTAAGTGGAATTACCGGAGTTGCTGCTTCACTTGCCAAACTGGGCGGCAAAAACGCTACAACAGGTGTTTCTAACCTGTTGTCAATGAAAGATCAGCTTGCACAGTTCATCACTGGCATGAATAGTGTCGGATCGTTGAACTTTGATGTGTCCGGGCTGTCAAATCTCATTTCCGGTCTGTCAAGAATGGGTGGCAAGGCATCTACACAGGCTACAAAGAATCTGCCTACGATTTCTGCACAGTTGCAGAACTTCGTCAGACAGATGAACAAGATTGGTTCATTCAACTTCGATATGACCAATCTTTCACAGATGGTCACTGCCATTGGTAAACTTGGTAGCGTGGCATCCGGCAGGGCAGTGAATAACATTCCTCTGCTTGCAAAGAATCTGAATGAGTTATTTACAACTCTTTCAAAGGCTCCGAATATTAGCGGGAACATCATCCGCATGACAGAAGCACTTGCAAATCTATCCGCAGGATTAGGACGGACGAGAGGTGCTACAGATAGGGCATCAAGTGGTTTTAGCCTGTTTGGTAAGAGCGCCGACAGTATGAAAACTAAATCCTTTTCTCTTGCATCCGCAATCGGAAAGGTATATGCAACATACTGGTCGCTGTTCCGGGCGGTTGGTCTGCTTAGAAATGCCATTGACATTTCATCCTCATTAACAGAGGTTGAGAACGTTGTAAGACAGACATTCGGAATATACGAAAATCTGATTAACGATTTTTCAAAGACTTGCATTGAAAAATTCGGTATGTCTGAACTGTCTGCAAAGCAGTTCGCAAGTCGTTTCCAAGCAATGGGAACTGCCCTTGATATTCCACAAGGGCAGATGGCGAAAATGTCTATCCGGTTGACAGAATTAACCGGAGATATGGCTTCATTCTATGATGTGAGCCAAGAAGATATTGCCAAGAGTCTGCAATCTGTATTTTCCGGTACTACGGCACCTATGCGGCGTTATGGTATCGACTTGACACAGGCAACATTAAAGGAATGGGCATTAAAGCAGGGACTTGATGCGAACATTTCATCAATGACGCAGGCTCAAAAAGCTATGTTGCGTTATCAGTATGTGCTTGCGCATACAACCAATATCACAGGCGATTTTGCGCGTACAGCCGATACCTGGCACAACCAAGTCACTCTCTTACAGGAGAATTTCAAAGCACTTGGCGCGGTTGTCGGTGGTGGCTTAATCAACGCTTTCAAACCATTCCTGCACGTACTTAATGCAGTTCTGCAAAAGGTTATTTCCTTTGCGGAAATGGTTACAAACGCTTTAGGCTCAATCTTCGGATGGAAGTATGAAGCAAGTAAGGGTGCCGGACTTGGTGGACTTGCTGATGATATTGGAAGTGCGTCTGATGGCATGGATGATCTTGCCGGTTCTTCCGGTGATGCCGCAAAGAATACCGGAAATGCCGCAAAGAAAGCAAAAGACCTTAAGGATAATGTCAATAAGGCGGTTCGTGCGTTTGATGAACTGAAAACCATTTCGCTTCCGGATAAGAAATCGAATTCCGGTTCTGGCAACAAAGGTTCTGGATCTGGTTCTGGTTCGGGCGCTGGTGCAGGTGGCGGTGCTGATGGCGGATTGGTTCAGACTGACACCATCTTTAAAAAGTTTGAGAGTAATATCAAAGACCTTGAAGGACTTGGAAAAGCAATTTCCGGTTCGTTAATTAACGCAATGAAAAAAATTAAATGGAAAAAAGTGTATGCAAAAGCTGAAGGTTTTGGAAGGGGATTAGCCAAATTCCTTAACGGACTATTTAAAGGGCAAAAAGGGACAACGCTTTTCGGGGAAGTCGGCCGGTTGATTGCAAATTCATTAAATACCGTGCTTCACGGATTGGATTCATTTGGAAAGACTTTCGATTGGAAACAGTTCGGAAACTCTATTGCTGACGGAATCAATAAGTTTTTCAAAAATTTTGATTTTGCGTTATTGGCACAAACCCTTAACGTATGGGTACAAGAGATTTACACCACAATCACAACAGCACTTGGAAATATATCGTGGAAAGACGTATACAACGGAATTAAGACATTCCTTGAAAATCTTGATATTAAAACGGTTGCGATCATCATTGGCGCGCTGACAATTAGAAAGATTTTAAAGCTACATCTTGCAAAAACTGCGGTTGATATAGTTGGGACGGCTATTTCAAAAGCTATAGCGAGTTCACTTGCATCAAGGCTAGGTGTTGAAATTGCGGCGAATGATGGAATCTCGACGGTATTGTCTACCGCGCTATCGAAAAAAATAGGTGGAGCGTTTGCAACGCTTGGAACAACTATTTCAGCCGGGGTTAAGGCTTTATTCGGCAGTGGAGCGGCAGAGAGCGCACTTTCTTTTATCAGCCCGGTAGCAAAGGCTATAACCGGGATTGGTTCTGTTGCAGTTGGAGCGTTTACTGCAATATCAAATTTCATCACGATGCTGAAAAACGGTTTCAGCTGGTTGCATGAAGCACTTATGCTTGTTGGAGTTGCCGTAACAGCAGTAGGAGCCGTTATCCTTGGAGTAGCGGCGGCACCAGCGGCACTTGTGGCGGCGATAACAGCGGCGACAGCGACTGCGGTCGTTCTGATAAAAGATCATTGGTCAGAAATCAAGGCTGTATTTTCAAAAGTCGGGGATTGGTTCAATACAAATGTAATCAAGCCGGTATCCGGATTCTTTAAGGGTTTATGCAAAGATGTATCCGGATTCTTTTCTTCTTTATGGAAAAATATATCCGGAGTATGGAAAACAGTGTCTGGCTGGTTTAATGCGAATGTGATAAAACCGATAGTTTCGCTTTTCCAAGGATTCTCGAAAAGAGCCGGGCAAATCTTTGAAGGATTGTGGATCATCGTCAAGGCAGTATGGGTTGTTGTTTCTGACTGGTTTAAAACAAAAGTCATTGAGCCAATCAAGAAAAACTTTGAAATAATGAAAGCAAGCGTCGAGCTTGTTTTTAAGTTATTGTGGTCTACCATAAAAAGCATTTGGAATTCTGTTTCGACTTGGTTCAAGGATAAGGTTGCAACTCCAATTAAGAATACATTTGAATCCATAAAGGAACCTGTTAAAAAAGTATTCAGTTCCATAAAGACATCTATAACAACTGCTTGGAGTACGGTTTCTGGATGGTTTAAGAACCATGTAACGAATCCAATTAAGGATGCGTTTTCTGCTATGAAAGAAAGTGTTACAAAAATATTTAATGCGCTGTGGAAAGGGGTAAAAAGTGGCGTTGCTGGTGCAATGAATACTGTTATCTCAAGAATTGAAACAGCAATAAATTCGCTGATTGGTGGAGTGAACACCGTTCTGAAAGGATTCAACAGTGTTGTTTCTGCAGCAGCTAAAGTAGCAAAGGTAAAATGGAGCGGAGTTGATCTCGTACCAAAAGTTAGTTTACCGAAGGTAAAGGGATATGCCGCTGGTGGATTCCCAGATAAATATAGCCTGTTTATGGGTGGAGAAAATGGAAAAGCCGAGTTGCTTGGTACTGTGGGCGGCAAAACCGCAGTCGCAGGCGGTCAAGAAATTACCGGAATTAAAGATGCTATCAATGCGGCATCCGAACAGGAAAATGCCTTATTGAGACAGCAAAACCAGTTATTGCAGGCTATTCTGCAGAAAGAATTTGGAATTACCACAAACGAGATCGGAAAAGCCGCAAGAGAGTATGGAAGAAATTATTATAATCGAACAGGAGATAATGCATATGTATTTTAGTGACTTTCGATATTGAACGTGTTATAATTTCATTAAACGATATACCAGAAAGGAGTTACTTATGAGAAATACAAAAAGAATATTAGTAGCAGTTGGAATGGCACTTGCCGTTACAATTTCGGCGGTGCCTGTTCAAATTGCAAGTGGTACACAGATTGTTGCACAGGCGGCAACCATTAAGCTGAACAAAAAGTCTGTTGTACTTGATGTAGGCAAAACGCAGAAGATGAAAGTAATTGGAACAAAAGCCAAGGTTAAGTGGAGTTCAACAGATGCCAGTGTAGCAAAAGTAAGCCAAAGCGGTGTCGTGACTGCGGTATCGTCTGGAAGTACAACAATCAAAGCGAAGATTGGAAAGAAAACCCTTTCGTGTAAAATTACAGTGAAGGAAAAAATCAATAAGTTAGTATACGAGGATTCCAATATCAGAGTTTACTTTACCGGATTGAAGAAAGACACATACCCAGATGAACTGATTGCTTGTTTGACGATTGAAAATTTGTCTGACAATAATTTGGAGATTAACAATTCCGATTCAACATCTATCAACGACACTATGGTTGACGCTACTCTGTATCAGGAACTTGCACCACATAAGAAAGCGTATGTGACTATGTTCACTTATGATGATTACGCCGTTGGGCTGTCACTTAATGAAATAACAGATATTCAAACATCATTAGTGGTATGGGATGAAGATTCAATTGATAGTGATTATTATACAACAGAACCGATTAACTTATTAAAATAATGTAATAAGCCGTGGAAACGCGGCTTTTGTTTATGTAAAATTATATGCCTTACCACTTGACAGCAAAATGATAGCATGGTATATTATAGATGTGATAGCAAAATGCTTTCATAATAAACGCTAGGAGGTGAGTATGGGAAATAAGGTGTTTACTCTAAGGCTTTCAGATGATTTGCGGCAATACTTAGAGAAAAAAGCAAAGTCACTAGACATTAGCCAAAATGATTATATCAAGAATTTGATCATGGTTGATATGCTTGAAGGTAAGCAGGACAAAGTGTTGAGCGAACTTGAGGAAATCAAAGAAATGCTGAAAAACTTGGAGAAATAACAAAAAGAGTAGTTGCAAATGATTTGGCGATCCTGCAACTACTCCCCAACCAATCTCGCATGGAGATTACATATACATAATACCATCTCTATGTGGGAAAATCAAGCAAAGCTGGGGCAGTAACTTATAAACCGGAAATAGCCTAATGTTTAGCGATAATATGATCTTTAACGCCCCGGCAATGCTTTCTTACAAAGGAGAAAATGCGTATGAATACACAGAAGATGATAATGATTCCGGCATGGCAGTATGAAAAGATGATGGAATCATATGATAAGGCACTTGAAGAACTTCGTATATTAAAGGAACACCTTAAAGAAATCGAGAAGTTGAAGTGACAGAGAGCTTGAACGAATGGACTTTTGTAGGGGGAATTTGATATGAGTACGGAGAAAACTTCAAGAGAAATGGAATTGCTAGATACTTTCGATGGCAATATATACAAACTGAATCAAGCACTAACGGCACTTGATAGTATTACGGACAAATATCATTGGGACTATCATCCAGACCCGCGTAAAGCCATTGAGTACGCAGGGATGGTTCATCCAGATGAAAGCGGTGATGATAATGCAAGACATTCATGGGAGTATATAATTGGTTATGAAAATATTATGTTTCTTGTGAATGTGGCAAGAGATTATTGCTGTGCAGTTATTGACGAATGTGAAAGAGTAGCTGACCCGGATGAATGTTCTATGAAATCTGGTGAATCCTAAAGAGTTGACGCTAAAATGAAAAAAGGTTAAAATTTATAGCATGAAGAAATTCATATGTCCGTGAAGATGCGGATTACTCCATTGAACGGTAGTGCAAACTAACAGAGCGGAGGGTGGAAACACCCTCTGGACTGCTACATATGGAGGAAAACAATGGCATATTCAGAAATTGTTCCTACATCCGATAAAATCAATAATGCACAAACGATAACGTCAATGGAAGTTGCCGAAATGGTCGGGAAAGATCACAACAAATTATTGCGAGATATTCGAGAATATATCACACAATTAGATACGTCCAAAATTGGACACACCGATTTTTTCACAGAATCAGAGTATGTGGACAAGGCAAACAGAAAGAAACCTTGTTATGACATTACGAAGAAAGGTTGTGAGTTTATCGCCCACAAATTAACCGGCATTAAGGGCACAAAGTTTACAGCAAGGTACATTAACCGATTCCATGAAATGGAAGATCATATTAAAAGTGTCGATTTCCAATCACAGCCGGAATTTCTGCTTTGCTTGCAGGGTGTGAAATTCGTTGCTGATGATCTGCATGTGAGTACGGCAAGCAAACTTCATATGTATAACAAAACATTTGAAGAATACGGACTACCTACATCTTCTCTTCCAAAATATGAAGATAATGGAAGTCGTGAACAATGTTCTGCTACGGAATTGTTAGATCGCAATCAATGCGGAATGAGTACGGTAAAATTCAACAAGTTGCTTTTAGATGGCGGTTATCTGGAAGAAAGAGAACGACCATCCAGCAAAGGCGGCACAAAGAAATTCAAGGCATTAACAGAAAAAGGACTTGGATATGGAACAAACCTCATAAATGAGAAGAACCAAAGAGAAGTGCAACCGTATTATTATGCAGATACATTTATGGAATTATTCGGGAATGTATACAAATAAATGATAAGCCGTGGCAACACGGCACAGCAAGGCACCCTAATGGGTGCCTTTTGTGTACTCGAAAATATGTTCAGATTGCACAGCAAGCAGAGAGGAGTGTATAATATGGATAATACAAAAGAAAGAAGGTATAAGTTTATGAGACTATACAATATCTATTATATTTGCTGTGTGTGCAAAGATGAGATAGATAAAAATGTTAAAGTTCAGACCGTAAAAAATGCAAATGGGCAAATTATTGAATACACGGTATTGGGATGGCCAAAACTAAAGGAATCATTGAAACAGTTAAATAATATTTCGTTTATGCATAATGTTGTTGAAAAAGTGTACTGCACTATAGATTCATTGGATAGAGATAACCAACAACCTACGTTGTCCCCAACGAGAAAGGAAAGATTTGACGTTGTTTTAGATGAATTAAAAATTTCTCTCAAAGCAATAAAGAATTTATATGAATCATTAGATATTGGGGAATCTCATGCTGGTATTGATGTTAAAATTCCAAAGTGCGAATCTCTGAAAGAGTATATGGATTACCTAAAGGAGATTGATTTTATTTTCACACAATGCCCTTATTTGCTGGCAAAGGATGAAGAAATAAAATTCAATAACGTTGATGTTGGTTCACAATGGTTATCGTTCTTTTTAGCGGCTTCGGGAACATTTGGAATACTTAACAATCTTGCAAAGCTTGTAAGTAAAGCAATGGCTATAAAATCTAATATTCTTATTTACAAACAGCAGGAAGAACAGTTGGCGGCTATGCGATTAAAAAATGAAGTCATGGAAGAAACAGTCGATGTTTTCAAAAAAATGAAACAGAAGGTTTTGAACGATAGCGTAAGTGATCTTGAATCTGAACTTGGAGAGTTACAAGATGGAGAAGAACGCGGAAAAGTCGAGAAAACATTAGAGAAGATGGTAATGTTGATGGATAAAGGAGTTGAAATTTATTCGTCAATAGAGACGCCAAATAAAATAAAAGTACTTTTCCCGGAAACTAAAGATAATCCAATTCTCCCAGATAATCTTGTGAAATTATTAGAAAAGAAAGAAGATACGGAAAACAAAAAAGAAGAATAAATGCAGTTATTATAGCATCTACCACACGGTAGGTGCTATTTTTATACCCAAAATTACCGACTGTCAAATGGAGACAGCCGCAAACCCAAACAGTTAGGTGGTGGAAACATGGCATACGGCGGTTATCTGCTGAAAATTGGAGATTACAAGATTGATGCGAAAAAGTACATAAAGTTCGATTCCTATAGTCCGTATGTAAATATGCAGGATCTTGAGCCGTGGACGGACAGCAACGGTTATTTGCACCGGAAGCCAGTGAAATTGAAAGTTGCTAAGATTGAATTTGAGACTCCGGCCGGACTTACCAACACAGAGTTTGCAGAGTTTATGAGAAATATCCGAAAGCAGTACACGGATGCAAACGGGCGGCAATGTTATTTCACCGCCTACATCCCGGAATACGATGATTATGTTACACAGTTTGGTTATATCGCAGATTTTCAACCTGGTATTTATGGCATCAAGAATAAAGAAATTATTTACGATGCAATCAAGTTTTCAGTGATCGGGGGTGTATATCATGGATAAAGAACTGTATTTCAAGGAATATGCCGACAAACAGATGCTGATTTCTGTTGACGGTACGAAGATCGCTTTTGACAACTCCATGATTGAATCCGAAGCCTTTGAGATGGATGAAAGTCTTTGTTCGGAATCTGAATTGAAGTTTGGCTCATGCGAAGCGAACAGTGTGAAATTCACGGTTCATAACACGCCGGGCAGTATCGTAGGGAAGAATATCACGATCACAGAAACGGTTGACGGAGATACGGAACATCCGTTCCAGTATGGCAAATACAAGGTTTATTCAGATGTGCCAAGCAGTGACCGGACAAAGCGTGAAATTACGGCATATGATGCCATGTGCGACATTATTAATGCGGATGTAAAGTCTTGGTATGCCGGACTTAGTTTCCCAATGAGCCTTAAACAGTTCCGGGACAGCTTTTTCAAATACTTAGGCATTGAACAGGCGGCGGCGACATTGCCTAACGATTCCATGACGGTCAATAAGACGCTGGTTGCCACGCAGACGGACGATTCAAGCGCAGTCACAGAAGAGTCCACTATCAGTGGAAAAACGGTTGTGACGGCAATATGCGAGATCAATGGATGCTTCGGGAACATGAACCGGGATGGAAAGTTTGAATATGTCTTTCTGAAAGCAATCACAAGCGCACTTTATCCGGCAGAAGATTTGTTCCCAGCAGATGATCTGTTCCCAAGTGATGCAAACACGGAGTCCATGACCGGGCATTACATTTCCTTTGATTACGAGGATTTCCAGTCGCAGGCGATTACACAGCTTGAAATTAAGACGAGTGATGATAACTCCGGGGCTATTGTTGGAACTGCAGGAAATAACTATTCGATTACAGGAAACTTTCTTGTGTCGGATAAGAACGGGGCAGAGTTGGAGCAGATTGCAAATAACTTATTGCCGGTTATGGCAAAAGCGGCATACACACCAATCAAAAGTTGTACATGTGTCGGCAATCCTTGTCTGATGCTTGGTGAACCTATTCGGTTTAATACTTCCCGGGAGATTGTAGAAACGTACCTTTTGCAACGGACATTAACCGGTGTACAGTGTAAACGAGATTCCATTGCGGCACAGGGCACACAGACTCATGCGGCAAAGGTTAATTCGATCAAAGATACGCTTGAAAGCGTACAGAGACGGACAAGCAAGTTAGAGAGAAACGCTGATCATCTGCTATCCACATATGAGGACTTAGAAGAGCAGACAAATACCAAGTTTGAGCAGACCGCAAATAGCATTTCCGCAGAAGTCGATCGTGCACAAAAAGCGGAAGGGCAATTAGACGCATCATTGGAATTGAAGTTAGGCAGAGATGAGAACGACCAAGTTATTTCGATGATTAATGCCAGCGCAGACCAAATTGTGCTACGAGGAAACAGATTGATTGTAGAATGTAACAACTTTGAACTGGACGGTAGCGGACGAGTACATATAATAGAATCTCTGCTTTTCGACAGTGGCGAGGCATCCGGGATAGAGATATTAGGGCATGACGGAAGAAATAATGCGCTATTGCAGAATGTTATGTTGGACTTGTCATCTGTTACTGACGCAAACGGGGAAAACTTGGCGACAGAAAGTTATGTTGACAATTCACTGAGCGACTACGCAACCAAAAGCGAATTGCCAAGTGGGTATTTTACAGATGTAGATTATACACTTAATAATAACTCTACAACCAAGTATTCGCCTAGACACTTTAATAAAATGTCTGATTTTGGTTCAAGGGAAAGTACCTTGGATATCGAGGGTCTTTTGATTTCTATTCCGAGTTCCGATAAAAGGCTGAAAAATAATATACAATCATTAAGGGATATTAAAAGCGTTTATATGGCAATGCGCCCAGTTGAGTATACATGGAAATCCGGATATATCACGCAACACACAGGCTTACAGTTTGGTTTAATTGCGCAGGATTTAGAGAAGATTTTGCAGGATGCCGGATTGTCCGATAGTGGACTTGTACTAAAAGAAGATGCCGAAGAGGATGAAAAAGCAATTCACGGAGATTCAAAGACATGGAAAATTGACAAGGAAAATCTCCATGCAATGCACATACAGATGATCCAAAAGCAACAAAAGGAAATCGAAGCGTTAAAGCGAGAAAACAAAAATTTGAGTGAACGGATGAAAGACTTTGAACGCAGACTATCCGCGTTAGAAAGGAAGTGATTTGATGGCATATCAGAAAATCTATAGCCGCGAACATTGGGAGAATTTTCCAAGCGAAAAGACTGCAATTAATCGAAATAGGCTGAACAACATAGAGGGCGGCATTGATGAACTTGACAACCGCGTGTGCGCACTTGACACCATGAAAGTTGATTTGACCAAAGCCAACGAACTTGTAAAGGAAATCCTTTGGAATGAACCTATGGGAGTGCTGACGGTCGTTAAGATGAATGGTTCACGAGCCGTGATTGATACCAAGTTGGAAAAGTTGGCGGTCAACTTCACATACAATCCGCAGACACAACAATTAGTAATCGCGCTTGATGATGGCACGGTGCAGAACGTGGATTTATCATCCTTGATTACAGAGTATGAGTTCTTAGATTCTGATACGATTGCATTCGAAATTAGCAGTGACGGTAAGGTGTCCGCAATCGTGAAAGAGGGAAGTATCCAAGAAAAGCATCTGCGCCCAGATTATCTTGCAGATATTAAAGTGGAATCTGCCAAGGCGGTAGCATCTGCCAAAAGCGCAGGGGTGTCCGAAACCAACGCGGCAAAATCTGCCACAGACGCAAAGGACAGCGCAGACCGGGTACAGGGAATCGAAGACGAGATTAACAAGAAACTCACAATGACAGAGTTTGATGTGAATGAGGATGGGGAGTTGGTTTATACGGACAATTCTGCTTATAATTTTAATGTTGACAATGACGGAAACTTAAACTGGGAGGTGGCTTAGAATGGCTATAGCAGGAAGAGTAGCAATCGTGCCAAAAGGCGATTGGAGCGCAGATGCTACATATAAGAGATTGGATGCAGTGACTTATAACAATACGCTTTATTTTGCAAAAAAGGAAGTTCCGGCAGGAACGGCAACGAGCAATACGGAATACTGGTCTAAGTCTATCGTGGGCGGTGCTAGTGCGATTGCAACAACAGAGGATGCCGGAGTTGTAAAGCCGGACGGAAAGAGCATGAGCGTAGATGAGAGTGGAACGCTTAGCATTAACTTGGATGGCACCACAATTACATTGGACGAAGCGAAAAACGTCATAAAGTTGGCAGATGCATTAAAGGATAAAATCGGAAGTGCGCTGCAACCAGAAAGTATCGTAAATAACCAGGTAACAACAGTGGAAGGCTTCGCACTGGACGCACGACAGGCAAACCCTAATTTGGACGGCACGTTGGCAAAACAGGTGGCTGAATTAAACGGCAGTTTAAATAATAACCGCAATATAATATGGTCTAGTCCAAAAAAATTAACTGCATCTGCTATAAATAGTTGGGTGTCAAGTGACAACTTTATAACGCTGCAACCTGGGAGATATATATTAGGGTTTAAAGCTCATACAACTTGTAAAAATGATATCTATATAGACACTTCTATAGACACAAAAGAACAGTTATTTGTGTTTTATGAAAAAAGCATCAATATACCTGTTAGTAAGACAACAACAGATGAAGTACAAAGATCTGTAAATAATGTTTTTGTAGCAACGATTGATGCGCCTATTGAGCTTTATTTTTTATGTTATACAAGTGCTACAATAACTATTACTTATGAAATTTGGGCTTTAAAACTTCTTTAAAATTATAATTTTGGTAGATAATATCAAATTCAAACGCAAATAAATTGATCGTGGCTAATATTAGACTACCTGTAAACCCAGATTACATTAGACAACTAATGGATATGTTCTTGATTCGTGGATTGATTTATGTCAATGATACTTTTGACCATAAGAAAGCTCCGTCGCCTCCATTTATTTGTCCAATATAGCAGTTACAGCCCCAATTGTTAATAGGTATTGCAATCGCAAAGCCTCTCCACACAGATATTTTCACGGACAAAATGACACACCCGAAGCCATTATTGAAATTATCGCCATCAAAACCAAAGATTTCCTTATTTAATGCATTGTTTCCGTCGCTTTCTATCACCAAAAATGTACTTTTTTGATTCATGTAAAAATTTGAAAACGTGGTGACATCATCTTTGTCTATGCGGTTTGTCTTGAGCAAATCATTTTTTAAACTGCCGTTTAAGAAAAAATATCGAACAAATATTCGAACGTAACTTATAAACCATTTTTATAGAAAGGAATTAAAAGACATGGATAAAATCATTTTAGCCAACAAAACAGAATTTGAAATTGCCGATGGGGCAAGCCTTGGCAACATTCAGATTCAGTCGGCAGATTTTGCCGGAATCGAAACAATCACGAAAGAGTTTTCCGGGGACAACCTTGCGGAAGTCACATTTACACACAATAATGAGGTATCCGGAAAGTACACCGATCTGAAATCCGATGGGTTTACTTATACCCCAAATGTGGGGGAGGACGGCAAAGAAGATGGAACATACACGGTAACTGTTCGACTTCGGACAAAGACAGAAATGGAAAAAGCGGTTGATGAGTTAAAAGCCGGACATGAAGCAAATGCCGGAGCAATCGAAGACCTGGCGGGAATCATTGCGGAAAGTGAGGTGTAAGACATGGTTAAGTTTTATGTGCGCAGAATCTTGGTAGACAAGAAAATGACTATCGAGGACGTACCGGAACGCTGGCGCGAACAGGTGCGGGTAGAAATCGAAAAACAAAATAAGGCAGAGTAGAAACATGGAGCGCACCTTGCGCTCCTTTTTCGTGCCGGAAAGAGGGTAGGTTATGGATGAAACAGAAAGAGAGTTTGAGCACCGTCTCACAGAGACAGAACAGCGGTCGAAGTCGAATACGCACCGGCTGGACAAGCTGGAAAAGGTCACAGAAGAAATCCATACCATGAGTGGAACAATGGTTCAACTTGTGGAAGAAATCAAACACACGAATGAAAATGTGTGCTCACTTGATGAAAAGGTAGACCACATAGACGCAAGGGTAGACGATATGGAACGTGCACCCGCGGAAAACGCGAAAAAGTATAAGTCAACAGCAGTAACCGCGATCATCAGCACAATATCCGGGGCATTTGCAACCGGTTTGATAATGATGATTGCTCAATATATAAAATAAGAAAGAATGAGGTATTTATTATGATGAAGAATTGTGTTTTTAAGCCAAGCGTTGATACTCAAAAGTGGTTCAAGAAAACCGCGATCAGATGCGTGAGAACATTTGCTGCAACCGTTGTGTCGTTACTTCCAACAACCGCAGCTACACTTGGTTCGGTTAATTGGCAGATTACATTCAGTTCAGCAGCACTTGCTACCGTGATTATTTTTTTCACATGCGTAGCCGGCATTCCGGAAGTGGAGGAGGAGTAGTATATGGTAGTTAAGAAAGTGATTAAGGCAATCGCAAAAACTTTATTTGCGAATCCTAAGAACTATGGGGGCAAGAGAAGCCTTTCTTCTATTAAGTACATAGTTATCCATTACACTGCGAATGATGGAGACACAGACGAAGCGAACGCAAAATACTTCCACAACAACGCGGTAAAGGCATCGGCTCATTATTTTGTCGATGATGATTCCTACACAAAGTCCGTGCCGATTAAGAACATTGCATGGTCTGTTGGTGGTAAAAAATATCCGAACTGTGCCAAGATTGGCGGCGGTAAGTATTACAAAATCTGTACCAATACCAACTCAATCAACATTGAACTGTGTGACACGGTCAAAAATGGAAAGATTTACCCTACACAAGCGACAATCAACAATGCACTCGTGCTTACTCGGAAGTTGATGAAGAAGTACAATATTGACAAGTCCCATGTCATTCGACATTTTGATGTTACCGGAAAGCCTTGCCCGGCATACTGGGTTGATGATAAGAAGTGGAAGAAAGAATTTTGGAACAAACTGTAAGAGACAGACCGAGAGAGTATCGTAATGGTATTCTCCCGGTTCTTTTTATTTCCAGTAGTTCCCTATTTCTTCCTTATGTCGATTTCAAGTATAATTTCCGCATGAAACTGCTGATATGGGAAGAACGGACGAAAAAGAATATGTCGTTGCGGCAGTTAGCCGCACGAACAGGAATAAGCCATGCGGCACTAAACAATTATGAGAATGGCAATAGATACCCTACTATAGAGCAATTGGAAAGAATTGCCAAGGCTTTACATATCAAAATATCCGATCTATATGATTCTGATTTCAAATAATGTACACATATGTTTACATATCTTTACGATGTATTGATTTTACAAACTTTTTCCTTTATTGTTATATTATAACCAATTGGCGAAAATTAGATATTGCAATAAACGAACATATGTTCTATAATTGTTCGTAAAGGTCAGTCAAGCTAAACAGTAGAAACCAGACAATTCGATTTTACTAAGGAGTGGTGCAATGTGGATAAAAGGGCAGATGGCAAATGCATGATGTCAAATGAAGAATACCGGGAAGAACTTCGGAAAATGTTTGAGAGTGTTGATGAAAACTACAAACTTAAATGGTTTTACCAGTTTATTGGGGAAAAATTAAGGAGCAGCAATTAAGCTACTCCTTGGAATCGTGCTCAGATATAATTTTCGTTTCTGCTTCAAGCAGATCGAGTGATTTTTTACTCAATTTTTCGGCATAAGCAATTATGCGCATAAGCTGTTCATTCTTTCTTGTCCTGTTAATTAAGGCGGAAGATTTGTCAATAAACTCAGGATCCAAATTATATATTTTAATCACATCGTCAATATATTCTGCCGATATAGTTCCATCAGAAATCAAATCATAAAGTTTAGTTTTGCAAAATTCATCATATCCAAGTTCTCCGTCGCGCCCCGTATAAGAATACAAATACGTAGCAAATTCTGCTTTTAAATAATTTTGCAACACATCAAGTGTCTGTTCTGGATGAAATTGCATAGCATTTTCTGCACTAGCAGATATTCTTAATGCCTCATTCCTATTTGGCAATGACGGATATACGGCGATCCAGTTCATATAATTTTCATGTACATGTTCATGTAACGCGCAATCGAACTCATCAAATGGGTTATATGTTTCTCCGCATTCTTTACATTCTATGGTGTCTGTTTTGCCAGAAAGGAAATCCACCGTCACACCTAATACTCGTGCAATATCTTGCATTTTATCATCTTTTGGAGTGTATTTCCCGTTTTTCCAATTTGAAATTGTTGCAGTTCCTTTTATTCCTGCAAGTTTTGTTACTTTATAGTCTGTTAATCCGCGAAAATCACGTATTTTAGCATATCTTTCATAAGAATAATCTCCCATATTATACCTCTTTCAAAAAATAGATAAGAAAAATAAGCTATTACCTATTGACACACTTATAAAACTATGCTAAAGTACAAATATAGCTTAGAAACATAAGCTAATCAAAAGGTGATCGCTTGGATTTCTGTATTAACTTAGGCAGCACTATGAATATATCAGAAATCTAAGCTATTGTCAATATATTTAAGTAGAAAAGAGGTGGGAAAATGTACGAGAAGTACGCGAAACGCAGGGATGAACTTGGACTCACTGATTATAAGGTGGCGCAAATGAGTGGGGTTCTTACTGCAACACTTAGCGAATGGAAAAAACACCATGAGACAAATGGAGCGGCTGGATATCAGCCAAAACTTGAAAAGCTTTCTGCTATCGCACTTGCGTTAAATATGAAAGTATCAGATTTGATTGATTAGAAAGGAGAAGAATGAACGACTTAGAAACAACCAAAATGCAGACACCGATTGAGATTGCACTTGGTGTCGATGAAAATGGAATGACTACAGCAAGAGCATTGTATGAGTTTTTGGAACTTGCGCAAGGCCAGTTTTCAAGGTGGGCGAAAACCAACATTGAGCAGAATGAATTTTATGAAGAAAACAAAGACTGGTGGGGGTTCGACATTGTGTCGAACGGTAATAATTGCAAGGATTATCGCCTTACGACTGATTTTGCGAAACATCTGTCTATGGAATCCCATTCTTCAAAAGGGAAGATTGCTCGACAGTATTTTATTACCGTAGAGGATAAAGCCAAGGAAATGGCAATCAACCGATCACAGCTTTCGCCACAGATGCAAATGTTTTATGCCATTGCTGACGGACAGGCAAAAATGGAGTTGGAGCAGAAGCGGCAGGCGGAACAGATGAACCGCATTGAACAGAAGCAGGATGCCATCGTGGAAACATTCCAGAAAACAGACAGTGTGGAGGATTTCCAGAAATGGGCGAATGATCGTATTACTCAAATTGCAGAAAGCCCGAAGTTTGATAAAGGCTACGGCAGAAGCAAGAATTATTCCCTTGCAAGATCTGAAAGCTATGAGCGCTTGAAGCAGAAAAGAAACTGCCGCCTTGATGATCGGGTTCAGAAAGCAAAGGGAAGAGCACTGGAAGAAAGACCAGATATTAAGAAATCTGAGTTGGATAAGATCAATAAGATTTACATAATTGCCAACGATAAAGACCTTAGACCGGCTTATGAGTTGGTAATTAAAGAAATGATGGTTTACTACTGTGTATCAGATCGAAAAGGAGGATTGAAATGAGCGATTTTGAATTTCAGAAAGTTAATTCAAGGGTGATCTGTAGCGGGGACAACTATTTAGCAAAGGTTGACTCGGCAGAAACTTTTTCAAGTATTTTTGTTGACGAGGAAACAACATACGGGATTTCCGTAAGGGATGCGAAAATCCAGACAGGAGATTCGGCTTACACACCGGCAATGGCTTTTACATATTCCATGGAAGATGATGCTGTACGTTTTATAGATGTTGTTGTATGCCCGTTACTTGGAACATTTGTTTCTGACTGGTACTAATCTTGGCAGAGTTCCTTCCTTATTATATATAGCGCACAGAAAGGGGCAGTTATGAAGAAAGCAATTAGATTTATCATCGGAGCGATAGCGTTGGAGTATTCGTTAGTAGCCGCGTGCTACATGGATTGCGACGGAGCGATCGGGAATGTGGCGGCAATCAAGTTTGTTGCAGGAGCGGCAGTCGCTGCGGCAATGTATTTCTGGTCGGAGCTTGACAGAAAGAGAGCCGAACTTGACAAGCGTATCAAGAGAAAACGCAGAATGAGAGAGAACGTATGGTGAGTATGTACATAAGTGGGACAAGATGCACCACGCGGGAAAAGAGAATGCTTGTGGAACTGTTGGCAGGCAAACAGAAAAAAGAGGATCGAGAAAATTTTCAAGATGTTCTTGATTCTGAAATGAAAAAATTGGAACCAGACACCCGACCAAAGCTGAATGATTCCAATAAAATGCAATAGCATAAGCTATCTGCAGTTATTTTAACACGGATTAAGGAGAATTTCAAAATATGGATAAAGAATTATTAAAAAACAACAATGTAACTCTTTGGGGAATGATTGTTTCAAACCCGGAATTCAGTCACGAGGTGTTCGGAGAAAAGTTTTTCCGCTTAAACATTAAGGTGGAAAGGACAAGCGGTACTGCTGACATTATCCCGCTCACCGTATCGGAGAGATTGATTGACGTAACCGAGAACTGGATTGACGTTAGTGTTTACGTTTCCGGGCAGTTCAGATCATTTAACAGACATGAGGGAAATAAGAGTCGGCTGACGTTATTCGTTTTCGTTCGTGAGATCGAAAAGATGGACGCAACCGTATACGGCAACAATATTGCGCTCGATGGCTTTATCTGCAAGGAGCCAACATATAGAAATACGCCGCGCGGCAGAGAGATCGCAGACCTTTTGATTGGAGTTAATCGCTCCTATGGAAAATCAGATTATATCCCATGCATCGTCTGGGGGAGAAACGCAGGGTTCGCGTCAGACCTTCCAATCGGCACCCATGTAAAACTTGATGGACGAATCCAGAGCCGGAATTATTTGAAACGTTATCTAAATGGCACAGAGGAAGAAAGGACAGCTTACGAAGTGTCGACAAGCAGAATCGAGGTGTTATATGGCGAAGAATAAGGATTACGTGAGCGTTCCAAGGGATGAATACGAGGAATTGATTGAGTGTAAAACAAAGGTCAATCTTTTCATCGACTATATTTTTGAATTGCAGAAAAATTGTATCGCAATCACCGGATTAAGCGCCACGTCATATGACGCAAGTGACGTAAATAACATTTTGGGTCCTGGGTATATCAATAGGGAAATTGAAAGATACACGAAAGCATATAAGCAGAAGAGAGGAGAAAAAGTGAAATGCGAATGATTTTAAAATCGCTCCATTTGGAGAATTTCAAAGGAATCAAAAACCTTGATGTAAATTTTTCGGGCAAAACAAAAATTAAAGGACAGAACGCCGCAGGAAAAACAACCATCTTTGATGCATTTACCTGGTTGCTTTTCAATAAGAACAGTGCCGGAGAGGAAAAGTTCAATGTTCGCCCGTTGGATAAGGACGGAAAACGCGTTGATAACGTAGAGATTAAGGTTGTAGCAGTTCTTGATGTAGACGGAAAGGAAGTAGAGCTTTCCAAAGTGCAGAAGCAGAACTGGGTTAAGAAGCGGGGAACAGACACCGTGACTTTACAGGGCAATGTCAATTCGTTTGAGATTGACGGTTATCCGAAGAGTGAAGCTGATTTCAAAGCCTATGTTTCAAATCTGGCACAGAGCGAGGATATGTTTAAGATGCTGACAAATCCGCAGTATTTCTCTTCTTTGAAATGGAAGGATCAGCGAGACATTCTGATGAAACTTGTTGCAGAGGTTTCGGATGTGGAAATGGCACAGACAGATGCCAAGTATGCGCCGCTGATTGGAGAATTGGAGAAAGCACCATCTACAGACGATATCCGTGCCAAGTTTTCCAAGGCTTTGAGCGAGTGGAAGAAGAAGCAGGCTGAAATTCCGGTTCGTATTGATGAAGCAGAGAAATCCAAGGTTGATGTGGATGTGGCAGAGCAGGAGTTGTTAAAGGCTGACCTGGAGCGGAAGATTGAAGCGGTTGACGATCGTATGGAAAATGCCGGAACCGAGATTGACAGACTCCGTGGAAAAGAAATGCAGTTGCAATTTGATATGTCCGGCATTATGCAGGTCATGAATGACGAACTTTCCGCAAAACGTAGAGGTCTTGACAGTGCCAAGGATGATGCAACACGAGAGTTCAATGACTTACATAATCAGATTCAGTCTGCGGAAAATCAGATCAAGGCAAATGAGAAGACAATTTCCGATACAGATGCAGAGCGGAAAAATCTTGGTGTTGAATACAATGCAGAATTTTCCAAGGCATTTGATGAAATGCCATATCTCTTTGACGAATCCAAGTGGACGTTCGATGAGTCCACAACGGTTTGTTCCTTATGCGGCCAGAAGTTTCCAGAAGATAAGATTGAGCAGATAAAGGCTGATTTTGAGCAGAAAAAGGCGGATGCCAAGGCGCGCGCAACCAAGCAATTAGAGGATGCATGCAAAACATTTGATGATGCAAAGGGCGCAAAACTTAAAGGTCTGATTGACAAGGGCAACGCTTGCAAGGCTGATATTGGGCGATTGACAAAGGAAAACGCCAAGTTGCAGGAAGATATTGTGGCACTCAAAGAGCAGGAATCCAAGGCACTTGCAAAGCAGAATGATTATGCAAAGCAGTTATCCGAGATCCCAAGTGAAGCTGATTATTCACAGAATGAAGAATATATGAAGCTGAAAGCAGAGCATGACAAGATTCTTGCTGATATTGCCAAGCTGGAATCCGAGGGCGCAGACAAGGTTGTTACTGATTTGAAAGCGGAGAAAGTCGATCTGCAAGCACAGCTTGACGAAGCGAACAAGGCTATTGCACAGGTGGCTAACAATGCGGCGATTGATGATCGTATCGAAACGCTTCGTGACGAGCAGAAAGAAATCGGGCAGAAAGTTGCCGACCAGGAACAGATGCTTTACTTACTGGAAGAGTTCATCCGCTTCAAGCTGAATAAGGTTTCTGAATCCATCAACAGTCATTTCAAGACGGTTAATTTCAAACTTTTTGAAATGCAGTTAAATGGCGGCATGAAAGACTGTTGTGAGTGTACTGTAAATGGTGTTCCGTATTCGACCTTAAATAGCGGTCACAGAATAGTAGCCGGACTTGATATTATCCGTTCTCTTAGTGAAATGTACGGTGTTAGTTGCCCGATTTTCGTAGACAATGCAGAATCGCTGAATGAGTTCAATGTGCCGGATATGGACGCGCAGTTAATTCTTCTGACGGTATCAGAGGACAAGCAATTGAAAGTTGAAGCGGTGTGATATGGACTATCCAATAAACGAAAAGGCTCTTGAAGTCATTGAAAGGTACATGAGCCAAGGAAAACCAGCTATTATCGGCATTGAGGGTTCCTGCATGGGAACATTAAAGGACATGTGTAAAAAAGTGTTCCGAGAAAAATGTGTTATGCGTTTGGTCTACCGTAAAGGCGAGGAACCGCGTTTTACTTCATGGGATAGGAAGTACGACACATATTTTCAAGGAGATACGTGGTACGCATATTGTTGGATTGGCAAGCGTGGTTTTGGCTACAAATATTTTCTGAAAGGAAAATGTGAAATGTATTTTCAAGACCATGCGGAGCAGATAATAAATCTGTTTATTGCCGAAACATACAAAACTATTGAAAATGCGGTACGCGAAACGGATTGCTTCTTGGAATTATGGAACGCTTTTGATAGCTGGTTTGATGATAGGAGAAACAAATTCATGGAGAATATGAAAACAGATATTCAAGAAATCCGAGGATTATCGGCAAGAAAAACACCGCAATCACATGGCGGCGTAGCTAACTTGCTGAAAGTTCTCACAAAGACAATGGAAAAGCAAGGCTCTGATATTGCGAGTATTGCAAAGGTACAATATGCGGTATGCGTGCAGGCAGGAATTTATATTCCGGACGAGTTCATCAGAGACGTTGCGGTCACATTGGATATGGAAATTGATAGTAAAGAAAGTGAGGTGCCAGAATGAACTATATCAAAGCAAAATATACAATACCAGGTCGCAGTTACACGTTTAAGACCGAGGATTCCGTAAAAGCCGGGGACACAGTTGTAAATGCCAAAGGTGCAAAGCTGACAGTCACGGATGAAACAGCGGATATGGCATGGGTGGAAACCTATGGTGCTGATAAGGTGGCAGTTGTGAAGAAGTGTGATGAACCGGAAAGCGGTGGTGACGATGAGAGTTAATCCATGTAGATATTGTGCATTGTCTGTAAACCTTAATGGAAAGCATTGTTCAAGGTATTCTTCCGAAGAGTGCGCAAAATGCGAGAACATTCAAAAACACAGGGAATATCTTTTGAGTCAGCGAAAATTCGCAGAGGGTGAGCAGATTACAAGCATTGAGGAACTTTTGAAACAGGAATGGGTAATGTGGTATCACAGTACAAAGCACATAGAGGTTTTCAAGAATATGCAACTCAATCTTGTTTTGAAATTTCTTAAAAATGGAGCATTTAGAAAAGCAATAATGAAAGAAAGCGAGGAAAAATAATTATGGCAGAGAACGCAGAATTAGTAAAGGCAGAAGAAAAGACAGAGGTTGCAACACACAACAACAAGGT
>OOBR01000491.1_pt1 | contig 39069 bp, 40 predicted proteins | sample 1671281 | NCBI WGS metagenome assembly OOBR01 (sample SAMN06348140, study PRJEB24527) | human gut metagenome | biome: human gut; feature: ankylosing spondylitis patient; material: feces | host: Homo sapiens | place: China | collected 2015-10
TGTATCATAGAAGAACCTTATAAACATTATTTTACAGAAAAAGTTTCATACTCTCATATCTTCCGCAGCGGGTATTCGTATCATCGAGTCTGACTCAAATGTTACGATACATTTTTATCCACAGTTTTGTAAAAATTCAATTGCTTCATATACATTAGAAAATGTGACGCTCCTTGTATTTAACCATTGGTTTCTAACATCTGTATCATCTATTCCCGGCAGTCCATCTTGCAATAATGCTTTTACAGTTTTCTTTGAATTTTCTACAGCTTTTTGATAATTGACTGCAATCTTCTCTGTTGCCGCAGAATTTCCTTTTACGTAAGTTGGGATTAATTTTTTAACTTCATTAATAACCTTTTCCTTTTCAGGAACGGTAATGAGTTTCGGAGTATAGTATTTGTAATGCAACATAAACCAATACTCAATACATCCACTAGTCATTAGTAATCTTACCCGTATTCCTTGTTTTTTTCTCAAGTTACGAAGTTTCTTTATAATCGTAAACCTATCATTCCATTTTGGAATATCCTTTTCTTCTATATCATAAAAAAACCATATTTCATCTGTTACATCTATGCTGTTTTTATATTTGGGCGACTTTGAAAACTTTGCATCTGCTTCTTCAAACAGTCCTGTATCTGGTGGCCTTTTTAAAACAGCAACATCCGAGAAAGTCTTTTTTAAATAATCAGTGTATGCCTGTTCACTTTCACCTTCGCAAAATACATAGATTAGTGGTTTGGCAGATTTTACTTTACGAGGCATTATTCCACCTCCTCAATCTCAATATCAGGAGTTGCACCATATTTACCAAGCAAATATCCCTTTCTGATATTTTCTGTAGTTCTGGTACCTAATCCACTAATACTATAAAGTTCTGATATCCCATCTTCATTGCTTTTGTCTGCAAAGTACAACTGATCCTTACGCAGGATTTCCATATTCATAAGTTCCGTGTTATGAGTCGTAAAGATAAGCTGCGCTCCTTTTGGGTTAGACTGCTTACTCTGGAATTTTGCCACAACAAAATCTACCAACATTGGATGAAGTTCTTTTTCAATTTCATCAACGATAAGAACTCCGCCTTTTTTCAGTGCTGACTCGATTGCAGGTGCAATAGACATGAGTTTTCTGGTTCCGTCTGATTCATCCGATAATTCTAACGGGTATAAAACCGCTTCTCCATTAGCATTGATACCCTGATGTTTCGATATTGCTTTAACCTCATTCATTTTTAATCTTGTTTCTGAGTTGCTCGACGTATCTGCCAGAATATGCATAAACTGAATCAAGGCTGTTTTTATACCGTCTGGTATATTCTCGGGAAAACTTAGATTGTCCTTAATTTCCTTACTGTCAATTTCAAATTGCATACTTTCGATACCGAGATCCGCAGCTTTAGCATAATCCGAAATCGCCTGTAGCATATTGGCATCATTAGAATAATCCAACAGCTGTTTAGGAATATCTGAATAATCCCTTGAAAAATAAAGCAATTCCCGAAACCACTTCATTGCAGTTGCGCAAATAGCGTCATTCATTGTACAAGCCAACGAAAAGAACAACTGATTCGATGCAACGGTTTCGCTGATTAACTTTCTTTTTGCCTTTTCTTCTGTAAAAATAAATGATTGATTTTCTCTTTTAAAAACTAACGCTTTTTGTCCCTTTGGTGCGTGGTATAAATATTCTTTATATATCTTTTCCTTTGTTGCAGCAAAGGAATACCAGTATTTAATTCCGTCTAGAGTATAGATAAATTCAAATTCTGTTGGTTCATCTTCAGAATAATCATTTAAAGCAAATGGTATTACTGGTATTTTTGCGTTTTCGTGCTGTGTTCTTTGTGCATTTTTAATGAATTGCACAGCCAGCCAAAACGCCCGGATTACATTACTTTTACCTCCACCATTTTTTCCATATATAGCAACGCTCGGTAATAAGTTCAACGAACCATATGAAATCAAGCTCTTTTTGAAGGGGCCAAGCCCCGTTGCTTCCATAGATAGCGTCGCCTCATCACGAAATGATCTATAATTCTTGAACCTGAATTCTATCAACATAATTATCCCTCCAAATTCATTTTCTATTAGTATATACTTATTTCATAATATATTCAAATAATATTATCAAATAATGTGATATTTTTGCTTTGATTTCGAACATAATTCGACAATCATCCGGATGATCCGATGTGATTTTCGAAAATTTATAAAACATCCACTGCGGACAGATATGTATAATATCTTCCGCGGCGGGTATTTTATTTATACAGAGATATTTTAGAAATCATGCCCATGGCAGGAACGATAGGACGATAACTGTCTGATATTTTACTTGCGTGAAAGAGCAGAGTATAATATAATAAAAAGAACAAATAGTTCTAAAATAACAGGAAAAAAATCCATCCGCGTAGCTAAAAAACGCCGGATGGACCATTCACGTACAGAGATTTCGCAGATTGTTTTAATCTGCGAAATGGGCACCGGAAACGTGCATGAGATCAAAGATTAAGAAATGATCCGACCACTGATCTGACCATTTATAGAAGAGATAGAAGAAAGCGAATCCAGAATGTTCCGCTTGGTATCCATAGATGGATGGACATATTTATTCAAAGTGATATTTACATTAGAATGGCCAAGCATTTCGCTGACACTCTTGACATCAGCCCCATTGCTGATACAGTTTGTCGCAAATGTATGGCGCAGTGCGTGAAAGTGAGACTTCTTTATATATGCTTTATCCAGATAACAATAAAACTTGTACTGATAAGTACGGGGTTCCATCGGGGAAAATTTATTCAACACATAAACCCCATCATCCTTACAAGAGAGAAGAAGTGGAAAGAGAAATTCCGGAATCGGGATCTCGCGGACAGAGCAGAGCGTTTTGGGCGGCCCCTCATACAGAATCGTTTTCCGATCCTCCTGCCCGACCTGAATCCTCTGGACAGTCCTGTTAATATGAATCGTTTTTCTCTGGAAATCGATATCTTCCCACTTTAAGGCACAGATTTCCCCGAGTCTCAGTCCCATATACAGGCATATCAGAATGCCAAGCTTACAAGAATCAAGATCTGAGAGCAGATAGCGGCATAGCTTCTGCTGGTCCGTAGCGTTTATTGTCTGCACGGGTTTGGGAACTGTCCGCAGCTTTTCTGTTTTTAAATGAATTTTCGGAGTGCCGCAGTATCGGTTTCCATAAGATAAAATCTGATTTAGTACACAGTAGATACTTTTATATAGACTGACGGATATCTCCTTTGGCAGGGCTTTCTCTATGATTTCCAGGTTGATTTCGTCTGCTGTCAGACTGCCAAAAATATCCCGGATATGCATGTCATAGATATTGACATATTTTCTGTAGGTGGAGTATTTGCGATTATCCTTAATATAGATAAGCCACAACTGACCGATTTCATCAAGACTCATATCAGCACTGCCGTTTAGGGGAGCTGTCTGCTCTTTTTGGGAGAGCAGAGTAATCTCAGATTCTTTCTTGCTGTTAAAGAGTTTCTGTTTTACTTCATTATAAGAAGAGGCATATACGGAACGATATTTTTTGCTTCCATTTATATAGATCAGATATCGGCCTTCCCATCTGCCGTCACTTCTTTTTCGTATGTTTTCTCCTCGTCTTGCCAAAATATAAAACTCCTTTCTATGGCTCCTGACCACGATTCTGACCCGTAATGGAGATACTTTCCAGCAGTCAGATTGATTTCCTTACAAAAAGCACTAAATAAATTGGTCAGTTTATGTTATAATGTACTAAATAAATTGCCATTTATTGACAAAATGACTTATTCAGCATATTATATTAGCAGTGATTTGATAAGAAATTTAATAAAATTGGGGAGGTTGGCGCGTATGTGCCCATTTCGCAGATTAAAACAATCTGCGAAATCTAAATTCTTCTTTTTGTGTACTTTGGAGGAATACCGAAATGAGCATACATCTTTTCAAACATAATCAGGAAGCATATAACTCAGTTACCGCCATGCTTGAGCGGGAGAAAATGGCAGCAGTCATCCATCCCACAGGCACAGGGAAATCCCTGATCGCATTCAAGCTGGCAGAGGAACATCCATCAGAGAAATTCTTATGGCTTTCACCAAGTGAATATATCTATCAGACACAGCTGGAGAACCTCGGAATGGAATTCGATAACATCCAGTTCATGTCCTACAGCCGTCTGATGAAGAACGAAGACAGCATCGAAACCCTGCATCCGGATTACATCATCCTGGATGAATTTCATCGCTGTGGTGCCGCAGAATGGGGCAAAAGCGTCAGAAAACTTCTGACCGCCTGTCCAGATGCGAAGAGACTCGGGCTGTCTGCGACCAATATCCGCTATCTGGATAACCAGAGAAATATGGCAGAGGAGATTTTTGATGGAAAGATTGCATCCGAGATGACACTCGGAGAAGCTATCGTCCGGGGAATACTCCCGGAACCGAAATATGTGATTGCCATGTATTCGTATAAGAAAGAACTGGATCAGTTAAAGAAAAGAATCCAGGCATTATCGAATCAGGGCCTCATCACAGAGAACCAGAAACTGCTTGAGCAGCTGCGCCGCGCACTGGAACAGGCAGAAGGACTGGACATTGTGTTTGAGAAGCACATGGAAAAGAAAAATGGAAAATATATCGTCTTTTGTTCCGGTAAAGAACATATGGACGAAATGAAAGAGCAGGTCAGTACGTGGTTTCGCCGGGTAGACTGCGAGCCGCGGATCTATACAGCGTTTTATAACGATACTGCTACAGACAGAGAATTCAGGGAATTTAAGAAAGATAACAGTGCACATCTGAAGCTTCTTTTCTGCATTGATATGCTCAATGAAGGGGTTCATGTGGATGATGTGGATGGTGTGATTCTTCTGCGTCCGACGGTGTCACCGATCATTTATCTTCAGCAGATCGGGCGTGCATTGTCAGCGGGCAGCGGGAAGACACCGGTTATTTTTGACCTGGTTAATAATTTTGACAGTCTTTCTTGTATTGACTGTCTGAATAAAGAAATGGAAGAAGCATTTGTGCTGTTTCCGACGACGTATGGGAAAGGGTTCCGCTTTAGTGAGCGCTTCCACATTACGGATGAGACGAAGGACTGCAGGATGCTTTTCCAGAAACTGCAGACGAATTTAAGTTCCGCCTGGGAAACCTATTATATTGCCGCAAGGCAGTATTACCGGGAGAAAGGGAATCTGAAAGTTCCGAAGAGTTATCAGACGCAGACAGGGCTTACGCTTGGAAACTGGATTCAGACGCAGCGCAGGGTCCGTGCAGGTTCGGTGACCGGGAATCTGAGTGAGGAGAAGGTCAGGAAGCTGGATGAGATTGGGATGGTCTGGGACAGTAAGGACCAGAGCTGGAATGAGGCGTTGAGAGAATTGCAGGCTTATTATGAGGAGCATGGGAATCTGGATGTTAAGGCTAGATATGTGACGGAGAATGGGTTCAGGCTTGGGAGATGGGTCTGTAATTTGAGGACGAAAGTGAAGAATAAGGGACTGGATCAGGCGCTGACGAAGGAACAGCAGGGAGAGCTGGAGAAGCTAGGGATGATCTGGGACAGAAATGGGGAGAAATGGGAAGAGTATTTTCGGGCGGCCCAAGGGTATTATCTGGAGTATGGGGATCTGGAGGTTCCGGTGAAGTATGTGACGGAGAATGGGGTGCCGCTGGGGAGATGGCTCGCGGAGATTGGGAGCCAGTTTAGTGAGAAAAATGCATGCCGGAGTTCATTGGAAGAGAGACAGTTGGAACGGCTTAGGAAGATTGGCTTTAAGACGGAGAAGAGGACTGTCAGACAGTGGAATGAGAAGTATGCGTTGGCGAAAGATTACTACGAGGAATATGGGAATCTGAATGTTCCGGTTTCGTATAGTGTGAATGGAGTGAAGCTGGGGAGGTGGATCTCGAATATACGGGCGAAGAGGAAACATCCTGAGGGGAGCGGGATGGTGTTGGATGAACATAGGATTAGGCAGTTGGACAGCATAGGGATGGACTGGAAATAGGAAGAGAAAAAGAAAACGGAAAAATATTTACAGGAGTCAGGTATGTACAGAAAAAAAAGAAGAAGCTGGACAAAGCATGTTGATTTTATGCTGCTGGATGTTTTATGCATGCAGCTTGCATTTGTCATTTCTTATATTATTCGCTTTGGGACGGATAATCCCTATACAGATGGTGATTACAGAACCCTTGCGATCGCATTTCTTTTTATCGATTTCTTTGTGGAAATCGTATCAGATTCTTTCAAAAATGTTCTGAAGAGGGGATATTTCGATGAGTTTATTGCAACGTGCAGACATGTGATCCTTGTAGAACTGATCGTAACCTTCTACTTATTTACAACACAGACGGGAAGCTTTTATTCAAGGTTCTCTTATTACATTATGGTTCCGTTTTATATAGTCACAGACTATGCGGCCAGAGTGATATGGAAAAAAATTCTTCGGAAAATCGGATTCAATTCAGCAAAAAAATCACTTTTGATCATAGCACCGGAAAAAATCCTCAGGGAGACCCTTCAGATCGTATCAGCGGACAGACGCGGTTATGCAAAAGTAACCGCAGTCTCTCTGGATACAGACCTTAAGGGAAAAAATATCTGCGGGATTCCCATCGTTGCAGACAGAGATGGGATTATCGAATATACCTGCGGAGAGTGGGTAGATGAAGTGTTTATCCCGCCATGCGCAGAAAGCGAATACCCCAATGAGCTTGTAGGGGCTTTCCTGGAAATGGGAATAGCCGTACATACAGGAATCACGAAATACGGATCCTTCCCTGCAGGATGCCAGCAGGTAGAGAAAATTGGCGTATATACAGTTATTACCACAAGTATGAACTATGCAGAGTCATCAAAACTTCTGGTGAAACGTCTGATGGACATTGCAGGCGGTCTGGTCGGATGTCTGATCACCCTGCTGATCACCATAATTGTGGGACCAATGATTTACATCAGTTCACCTGGACCGATCTTCTTTGCACAGGAAAGGATCGGACGAAACGGAAGAAAATTCAAAATGTATAAATTCCGAAGCATGTATATGGATGCCGAAGAGCGGAAAAAAGAGCTTATGGCACAGAACAAAATCAGCGACGGACTGATGTTCAAGATGGATTTTGACCCGAGGATCATCGGGAACAAGATCCTGCCCGACGGAACCAGAAAGACAGGAATCGGACAGTTTATCAGGAAGACAAGCCTGGATGAATTCCCGCAGTTTATCAATATCCTGCTTGGGGATATGAGTCTGGTAGGCACCAGACCACCTACAGTAGATGAGTGGGAATTATATGAACCGCACCACAGAGCAAGAATGTCCTTCCGCCCCGGCCTCACAGGAATGTGGCAGGTCAGCGGCAGAAGCAATATAACGGACTTCGAAGAAGTGGTGAAGCTGGATACGCAATATATCAGTGAGTGGAGTTTGAGGTTGGATGTGAAGATATTGTGGCAGACGGTTTGGAGTGTGTTTAAGAGTGATGGGGCGATGTGAGAATGGGGTTATGCCGTTCAGAAAAATGTCTACTCAACAAACCATATTGACGTAGAAACGTCGAAAAGAACCTGTTTTGCACACTATATAGGGTGCTGAAATTAGCCATATTTCACAGCTACATGAACTAAAAACGCCAAAAATCTATACAAAACGCTGAATTTTTGACCCCTGTGGCACAAAATCGACACGACTTTTTCAGAAGAATCATAGAAATGGCGGAAAACAGGAGAAAACAACAAAAATCCATGAGTTTATCATTAACGTCTGAAACTGCTGTTGAGTACACTATCTAACCTGTTAATGACACCTACATCATAACGGTTTGTTGAGTCATGAAAAATAGAGAAAAACAGATGATTTCTACTTCATAAAACAGCTGTTGAGTAGAGAATGGATGGTGATGATAATTACATGTTTTGAGTGGTTAAAGTGAATGATTTGTTCATAACGAACAATGAATGGTGAGAATTGAACTGGATGATATATACAGTTTTAACAAAATTCATGCGCCGACAGGGTTCGATTCAACAATCCAACACTTAGAAAAAATGTCATTGCAGGGTATACGGGGTTCGACTGTATAAAACAGCACTTCGGCTATAGAAAAATAGAAACGAGTGTACTCAATAAACCGGAGAAAAGTAGAAATATGATTGTTGCGCCGAAAGGGTATGACAGTAAGGAAAAACACTTAGGCGAAAACAGCACCATAAAACACGCTGATATCATCCTGAATTTGGATGTGTAAATAGATTAAAAAAGAAATGAAAACGAGATGACGGAAAAATGAGGGGAGATAATGATGCAAAATTTAAAATATACAGTTTTAATGTCGGTATACTATAAAGAAAAACCGGAATATCTATCATTGAGTATTGAAAGCATGCTGAATCAAACTGTTAAGCCAGATGAATTTATTATCGTAAAAGATGGTCCTCTCACGACTGAACTCGATGAAGTGATAAATAATTTTGTGACGGCGTATCCTAAAATGTTCAATATTATAGTCAATGAAACTAATCTTGGGTTGGGACCAGCACTTGCAAAAGGAATAGAAAATTCTAAAAATGAGCTTATTGCCAGAATGGATTCGGATGATTATGTGGTCAGTACAAGATGCGAAAAGCAGTTGGAGAAGTTTAGAGAAGATCCAAAATTGGGAATGGTTGGATCTTATGAGGCAGAATTTGTAGATACTGTAGATAATGTTATATCAATTCATAGAGTGCCATCTGAGAATGATGAAATTGAACGATTCATGCACCGTAGATGTTCGGTATTGCATCCAACAGTTATGTATAAAAAAAGTGCGGTATTAAAAAGCGGCAATTATCAGTCGGTCTTGTTGTATGAAGATTATGATCTGTTTGCAAGAATGGTGCTAGAGTATCACATTAAAAGTTATAATATTCCGGAACCTCTGTATTATATACGAACTAGTGAAGATTTTTTTAAACGCCGTGGTGGCATTAAATATGCAAAAACTGTTTTGAAGTTTAAATGGGGACAGTATAGGAAAGGATATATGTCGTCGATGGACTTTTGTATTAGTGGGCTGGGACAAGCATTTGTTTGTGTGCTCCCGAATTCATTGAGAAAAAGCTTTTACATGAAATTTTTAAGAAAGTAATATAGGGATAAAAATAATTATGACAGAACCGATAAGAGTTTTACAGGTTGTAGCATCATTAAATGCTGGAGGAATGGAAAACTATATAATGAATTTGTACCGAATGGTTGATAAATCAAAGGTGCAGTTTGATTTTGTAGTTCATCATGCAGCTGTTGGTCTTTATGAGGATGAAATACATGAACTGGGTGGAAAAATTTACCATTTTACAGTATTGGATGATAAAAATGTTGTTAAGTATATTTCTGAATTGAACAGGTTCTTTGATGAGCATAAAGAGTATCAAATCATTCATGGTCATCTAAGTAGTCTTGCTGTTTTTTATCTTGGAGTAGCAAAGAAATATAATGTACCATGGAGAATAGCTCATAGCCATGGAGCTGGCTTTTTGCATACCTTGAAAGGGACGGCAAAATATTTGTTATTCAGAACAACAAAATGGAATGCTAATGTTCGTCTGGCGTGCTCAACGGAAGCAGGTAAGTATCTTTATGGAAAAGACACTTTTGAGTTTGTACCAAATGGAATAGATGTGGACAGATTCACGTTCGATGAAAACAAGCGCATTGAAATGCGGAAAATGCTTGGTATCCGTGACGAGTATGTTATTGGTCATGTTGGAAGATTTAATTTACAGAAAAATCATGAGTATCTTTTGCGGATTTTTAAAGAAGTTCAGCAAAAGACACCGAATATCAAGTTATTACTTCTGGGAGAAGGAGAGCTGTTTTCAAAGATTCAAAATTTAGCAGAGGATTTGGAAATCAAGGATAAAATTATCTTCGCCGGGGTTCATAAAGATGTAGAGAATTATTATCAGGCAATGGATGCTTTTGTTTTACCATCTTTGTTTGAGGGACTTCCTGTAACAGGAATAGAAGCGCAGTATTCAGGACTTCCTTGTTTCTTTTCAGATGAGGTGACGAGGGAAGTTAAGATATGCTCTGACACAAAATTTTTGAAAATCGGCAATGAAAATCTTGGCTTATGGGTAGATGCTATCAGCCAACAAAGAATAAACAAGGAACGAAATAGAATTGAACTAATTACGAAAAAGTTTGATATAAGAACTGCTGCAAAATCAATGGAAAAAAGATATATAGATTTGTGGAAACAAAGTAATAGTTGAAAGGATTATTGATATATGAGTAAAAAGGTTGGGATAATAACACAACATCGAGTGGTTAATTACGGGTCGGTTTTGCAGACCTATGCATTACAAGAAAAAATCAAAGATATGGGCTATGAATGTGAAGTCATTGATTATTATCCAGAACGTTTTACTCCGCTCGGGATGCTAAAAAGAATAAAGAACAAGGGAGAAAAATTCCAAAAGAGTTTTTTGATTAGAAATGCTGCAAGAGCAATAATTATTCCATCTTACATTATACGATTTCGGATGTTTTTTAAGTTTCTCAATGATTATATTGATATGACACCTAAAACATATAAAAGTGAGAAAGAATTAGAAAGCGAAAATTTTGATTATGATGTTTATTGTACAGGAAGCGATCAGGTCTGGAATTATGGATGGAATGAAAGAATTGAATATCCGTATTATCTGGCATTTGCTCCTGAGTCAGCCAGAAAAATATCATATGCTGCAAGTTTTGGAAAAAGTAAATTAGAATCAGATGAAGTAAATGAAACGAGGCGTCTTTTAAAAAGATATGATAGTATCTCTTTGAGAGAACTATCAGGAGTAGAGATTGTTGATAAATTGGGAATCGAGAATAGTACAAATGTTTTAGATCCCACATTGTTATTAAGTGGAGAAGATTGGAGAAAAATTTCTTCCAGAAAGTTCACGAAGGACAGGTATATTCTAATTTACAATTTGAACAGAAATCCAAGAATTGATGCGTATGCAAAAGAACTTTCGATTAAAACAGGTTTGGAAGTTAGGTATTTAAGTTATCAATTACATGAGTTTTACAAGAATGGAAAAATGTTCTGTAATCCACCGGTTGAAGATTTCCTTGCCTTAATTGATGGGGCAGACTATGTTATAACAGATTCGTTCCATGCGACAGCATTTTCTTTGAATTTCAACAAAGAATTTGTAATTGTATATCCGGGAAAATACAGTACAAGATTGCAAAGCATCTTAGAGATTTTAGGATTAACAAATCGAGTTGCAAAAAATGAAAGAGATTTGAGCATTGTTGAATCAAAAATTGATTACAACCGTGTAAATGAGATACTTGCGGCAGAAAGAAAACGTTCTTTGCTATGGCTTAGCAATGCTTTGAGTGGTGTGAAAAATGAAGACAGTATGTGAATTGAATATGTGTAATGGCTGTATGGCTTGTGTGGAAAAGTGCCATAGAAATGCAATTACAATCAAAGATGATTTGAAGTATTATAATGCTCTGATTGATACTAAAAAATGCGTTGACTGTGGACTTTGCACGAAAGTGTGTCCACGAGAAAATGATAATGACATGAGTAAGCCGAAATGGTGGTATCAAGGATGGGCAGATTCTGAAATAAGAGAACATGCTTCATCTGGGGGTGCTGCATCTGCAATTATTCGCGCATTTATAAAAAACGGTGGATATGTAGCATCTTGCTTGTTTGACAGCGGAAAATTTGTATTTGAAGTAACAAATGAGATGGCAGTTGCAAGAAAATTTGCAGGATCAAAATATGTTAAGAGTAATCCGGAAAAAATTTACGGAAAAATTCAATCACTATTGAAAGCAAATCAGAAAGTTCTTTTCATTGGATTGCCCTGTCAAGTAGCAGCGGTGAATCAATTTATTAAAGATAAGACCAATTTAGTTACCGCTGATTTGATATGTCATGGAACTCCATCACCTTATTTACTTAAAAAGTGCCTTCAAGAATATGGACATGATATAAATACCCTTACAGATATCAATTTTCGAATAAAAAGTTTATATGAGTTGAATAGAGACGGGAAACCTATTGCAGCGTTTCATACTATGGATAATTACCTTATCGCATTCCTTCACTCATATGATTATACAGAAAATTGCTATTCGTGTAAGTTTGCTACTTTAGACAGAGTATCTGATATAACGCTGGGAGATTCTTGGGGAACCGAACTAAGTGGAGAAGTGAAAAATGGTGTGTCACTAATTCTTTGTCAGAGTGAAAAAGGTAAAGAGCTGATTGAGAGTGCTGGATTAAACCTTTTAGATGTCGACATCAATAACGCGATTTCACATAATGAACAGTTAAATAAACCTTCAAAATGCAGTAAATCGCGTGATCAATTCTTTGAAAACTATAACAGGTACAATAACTTTGGAAAAGCCTTGGTGAAAACAGCACCAGGAATTGTGGCGAAAGAAAAAGTAAAATCTATCGTTAAGTATATTGTTCGTGGGGGGGGGACACAGGCCTTCATGATTACAGTAAAAGACGGTAAGATGTAATTGCGAGTCGGCAACGGTAACGGAGGAAAACATATGAGCAAAAAGAAACTTTTAATATACTATCCAGAAAGTATGCTTAAACCAGTAGGAGGTCCGGCAGGGTATCTATTTAATTTGAGACAGGGCTTAGATACATTGAACAAGGAGGAACTTCCGATAGATGTTTCTTTTTATGAAGCGGCACCTAAAAGTTTAAGGGATACTGTCAAAAATAAAGACAAAATACCAAAACGTTTGCGAGAATTTAGAAGAGCAGTTGATGACATTTTTTATGAAAAAAAGGCGTATCCATTGGACGAGAAATTACATCAATATGATATGATTCATTTCCATTCAATTGATGCAATGTATTTATGTAGAAAAACTTTGGAAAATTATAAGGGAACTGTAATTCTAACATCGCATTCTCCGTGCGCAAAGTTTAAGGAAAAACTAGCGTGGCTGAATCCGTTTGATTATAAGATGTTGAAAAAATGGGTTGACAGAATTGAAGAAATGGATGCCTATTCTTTTAAGCGCGCAGATTATATTATTTTTCCATGTAAGGAAGCGGAGGAACCATATTATCATACATGGGAAGGTTATGAACAACTTCGAGAAGAAAAAAAGTATCGTTATATGCCAACTGGAATAGTTGGATGTAAAGCAAAAGTAAATAGAGAAGATTTCAGAAAGAAATACGGAATTCCAGACAACGCTTTTGTGATTTCTTATGCCGGAAGGCACAATGAAATAAAAGGATACGCTGACTTAAAAAAACTTGGAGAAAAGCTCCTTGCGGATAAGAATGTATATTTTCTAATAGCTGGAAAAGAAGAACCGATGACGGGATTGAAAAACGATCACTGGATTGAGGTGGGATGGACAAATGATCCACATTCACTTATTGCGGCTTCAGATGTTTTTGTATTGCCAAATCATGAAACATACTTTGATTTGATATTATTAGAGGTTCTTTCACTTGGAGTACCCGTTGTAATGAGTCGCACAGGCGGGAATAAGTATTTTGAACAGTTCAAACAACCGGGATTAAAATTTTATGATACGTTGGAAGAAGCACAAGATAGGATATTGGATATTAAAAAAATGCCAGTAGATGAATTGTGCGAGGCCAAAGCTGGAATAATTGAAATGTTTAATAATGAATTCACTGTTGAAAAATTTGCAAAAAATTATATTAATATTATTTCAGAAATTGCAGCAAGCATTAGATGAAATATAGGAGAATTTTGATGAGCAGCGTATTCTCAAAGGTAAGAAGAAAAATTGAATACATCCATAATAAAAAAGCAACTTATGATTACGCTCCTCAGCAGGGAGGGTGGGAAAAATATGGCTCGCCAGTGTTTGGCGATGAAACGACGGCCTCCGTGTTTGATCCATTTGTAGTGATGATAGAAGATAGATACCGCCTTTTTGTCTCGGAACGAAAAAATAGCGGAATAATATGTACTGATTCTACGGATGGTACAGAATGGGAAAAATGGAAAGTTGCTTTAGAAGCAGGGCATAAGGGAAGTTGGGAAGAACGGGTTAATCGCGCTTCTGTTTGTGAAATAGATGGGAAATGGTTGATGTGGTACACTGGACAAAGTAGAAATAATAGTGCAATAGGCATCGCCACAAGTGATGATGGTATTCGATTTACAAGAATGCAACAAAAACCAATTCTTGTTCCGAGTGAGCCATACGAAAAAGGTTCGGTTATGAATCCGTGTGTTCTCTGGGACAAAGATGAAAAAATGTTTAAAATGTGGTATGCAGCTGGTGAGCAATTTGAACCAGATGTTCTTTGCTATGCGGAAAGTAAAGACGGCGTTAACTGGGAAAGGTATGCAAATAACCCTATACTTGAAAAGTCGAATGAAAAGTATGATCAATGCAAGGTAGGCGGATGCGATATTTTGAAGGAAAATGATAGATACTATATGTTCTACATTGGATATCAAAATGTGGATACAGCTAGAGTTTGTATGGCAGAGTCAAATGACGGAATACATAATTGGGTTAGAAGTACGGATAACCCTGTTATTTCACCAGAAAAAAATTCCTGGGATGCAGATGCAGTTTACAAGCCTACGGTTGCTTTAAATAAACAAAAAAACAAACTGCTGATGTGGTATAACGGTAGAAAACAAAATTGTGAGCGAATTGGTTTGGCAGAATATCGCATCAAATAGAAGATATGGGGAGGGTTAACCGATGATAGTAAGTATAATTATTCCAGTTTTTAATACAAAATATGAAGATTTATTAAAATGTTTGGATAGTATCCTTGCTCAAACTTTCCCCAATTTTGAAGTGGTTATTATTGATGATGGAAGTGAAGATTATTACGGTAATAGACTAGATGAGTTGGTTCAGTTAGATTCTCGTATAAGTGTGTTTCACAAGAAAAATGAAGGGGTCTCAGTAGCTCGTAATTTTGGAGTGAATAAAGCAATAGGACAGTATATCTTATTCGTTGATGGTGATGATATATTAACTCCGTGGTTACTAGAAAGCGCGATCCAAGCTGTTGAGGATTATGATTGTGATGTTATAGTTGGAATGATAAATACAACAGATAAAAGGCCAAGTATTTTTCCAAGTAGAGAAAAGAACGTAAAATTTGAACTGTTGGATGATCATAAGAAAAAAGAATTGGAGTGTCATATTTTTTCAAAAAGCTGTGAGAGGTGGAGACCTGATCAGGATGGATGGGAATTTAATGGAGAAGGATGTTGGGCGCATTTCATGAAGAAGGAGATTGCACTGGAAAATCAATTTATCCCAGGAGTTGCAGTTGGCGAAGATACTATTTGGGCATTAACCATGTTAAATAGTTCTAAGGATTACCGAATGGGAATGCTTTATGAAAAATGGTATTATTATATTCAAAATGATTATAGTGTGTTGAATAAATATAATCCTAAAATCGTGGGACAATTAACTCTTCCAGTGGATATTCTGGAAAAAAAGTATGGCGCTTCAACAGGCATTGTGCATGCCGCATATACAGATTGGTTACTTATGAAGCTAAAACATATATGTTTTAGAGCATATTTAGCAAAGGAAAATACTGACCCATTCAATAAGAAAGTGTCTGAATTTTCAAAAGTTTTACATACTGCTCCATGGATCGATGTTTTAAACAGACGTAATACTCAACCGTTCAAAAAGAGACTGAAGTTTTTTTTGTATGATAAGAATATTGCGTTATACTTCTACTCTTGCTTGAAATTGGTGAAAAGAAAAAAATACGATATAGAGGACGGGAGTAGAAATGAAAGTAAAAATTAATCACACATTATTTATAACGCTAAGTTTAATTACGCTGCTGATTGCAGGAAATTATTGGGGGATTGCTCAGTTCGTTTTGCCTTATAAAGCGAGACTATATATTTTGGTTCTTTCTGGAGCGATACCGTTATTATTACCGCTGTATTATAAGAAAAGAAGTATTATTATACCTTGGATGCTTTGTTTTTTCTTTGTGCTTTTTAGAAATCAAGAATTTTTGAGTGGAGGCTACTACAATTCAATAAGATTAATAGGCGCTTACTTATTCATATTTGCCAGCGTTAAAAGTTGTGATTGGATAAAAAAGGCACCCCAAATAATAACAGCCGTAGGAATAGCAAATGTTATTGCAACTCTTTTGTTTTTTGTGAATAATGGATTGTATCAGCTTTTTATTAATACAACTTACAAACAATATCAAGATGGAACACAAGACGGATTGTATGGGTATCGAGCGGCTCTTGCAGATCATTACTCTCAAAATGGAACATATATTACAATAGTTTTATTGACTGTATGGGCTGTATTTTTGACCTTAAATGGTCACGAAAAGAAGCGAAAATATATAATGATAGCTGGTATTGCTACAGTTATCGCACTTCTTCTTACATCTAAAAGAGCACATTTGCTTTTCGGCGTAGCAACTTTAATAGTCGTTTATTATGTTGTTAATCCTGAAAAAAGGTTGTTAAAATCCTTCAAGCTCATGATGGCAGCGGTGGCTGCTTTGATAGGATTGAATTTTCTTATGGATTATGTTCCGGATATTGCAAGAGTATTTGAACGATTTCAAACAGCCGGATCTGATAATGCAAGTTTATTGCGGATTCTTATGTGGGATAGGGCGCGCACTATTTTTAATCAAAATCCAATATTGGGAATCGGATGGTATGGATTTCGATATAAATCCGGCTTGAGTGCGCTAACGGGTGCCACTGCTGGGTGTCATAATATATACCTTGAATTATTATGCGAAACAGGACTTTTTGGTTTCTGTGTGTTTATTATGGCAATGGCATCAAGTATAGTAATAACATGGAAAAATATTAATTATCTTAGTCATCAAGAACGTGATGTCGAATTAACAAGTATAAAATTAGCCTTATCGGTTTCGTTTGCAATTCAATTTTTTGTGTTGTTATATGGAATGACAGGAAATCCTATATATGATTCGACTTTTTGTTTCTATGCAGTCGCAGTGGCAATTAACATCTCTTTTACATCAAATATGCGAGGTAGAATATGAAATATGATTATTTAGTAGTAGGCTCCGGCCTTTACGGAGCAATATTTGCACATGAAGCAAGGGTACATGGCAAATCTGTATTAGTTGTTGATAAACGCCCCAATATTGCGGGCAATATTTACACCGAGAACATTGAGGGCATTAACGTCCATAAGTACGGCGCACATATCTTCCATACCAACAACAAAAAGGTCTGGAATTATATCACCCAATTTGCCGAGTTCAACCGCTTTACGAACTCGCCTGTAGCCAACTACAAGGGCGAGCTTTACTCGCTGCCGTTCAACATGTATACCTTTAATAAGATGTGGGGCGTGGTTACGCCAGAGGAGGCTGCCGCCAAAATTGAGGAGCAGCGCAAGGAAATCACCGGCGAGCCGAAAAACCTAGAAGAACAGGCAATCTCTCTCGTGGGCCGTGACATCTATGAGAAGCTCATCAAGGGCTACACCGAGAAGCAGTGGGGCCGCGACTGCAAAGATCTGCCCGCCTTCATCATCAAGCGTCTGCCCGTGCGCCTGACCTTTGACAACAACTATTTCAATGCCTTGTATCAGGGCATCCCAATCGGCGGCTACACCAAGATGATTGCCAACCTGCTGGACGGCATCGAGGTGCGCCTGAATACGGACTATCTGGAGCACAAGTCCGAGCTGGATGCGCTGGCTGACAAGGTGGTCTACACCGGTCCCATTGACGCCTACTTTGATTATAAGCTGGGCACGCTGGAGTATCGCTCTGTCCGCTTTGAGAATGAGCTGCTTGACAAGCCCAGCTTCCAGGGCAATGCCGCAGTCAACTACACCGACCGCGAGACGCCGTGGACCCGCATCATTGAGCACAAGTGGTTTGAGTTTGGTAAGGACGAGAACGGCAATGATCTGCCCAAAACTATTATCAGCCGTGAGTATAGCAGTGAGTGGAAGCCGGGTGATGAGCCGTATTATCCGGTCAATGATGCCAAGAATAGCTTGCTGTATTCTGAGTACAAGAAGTTGGCAGAGACAGAGAGCAAAGTGATTTTTGGTGGCCGCTTGGGTGAGTACAAGTATTACGATATGGATCAGGTTATTGTTGCTGTACTAGAGAAATGTGAGAAAGAATTCGTGGGAGAAAATGTATGAGCAGAATTGGTATATTAACTTTTCATTCTGCAAATAATTTTGGTGCATTGCTACAGGCTGTATCGTTACAAAAGACAATTATAGAACATGGTGGTACAGAATGTGAACTTATAAATTATGAGCCAGAGTTTATTTATAAGGATTATTCAATTAGCCCATTCAAAAGTAAGCATCCGAAAGTTATTATTAAAAGCATACTGAGAATTCCGGATAAGATCAAGCGAAATTCAAAGTTTCAGTCATTCAGAGAAGAAAATACAATTTGTTCAGGACAATGCCAAAGTGAAGATTCTTTTGAGAAGACTTGCAACTCCTTTGAAAAAATTATTGTAGGTTCGGATCAGGTATGGAATTACAATCTTACTGAGCATGATATGCACTACTTTCTGCCGGAGATCGATGACTCAGTAGAAAAAATAGCTTATGCAGCAAGTACAGGCGGTGCTGATTTTTCAACAGATGAATCGAATGAAATGATTCAGTGTCTTCAAAGGTTTAAGAATATCTCGGTAAGAGAAAGTGCATCCAAAGAGGCTCTTAATCAAAGATTAAAAGAAAAAAACATTGAAATTGTATTAGATCCGGTTTTCCTCACAACCAAAAGCAATTGGTTGCGTTTGGCGGCAAAGCCAGTAAAAAAAGATTACATTCTTTTTTTCAAAATGGGATATAGTAAGACCGCTGAACCGGCGCTGGAGTTTGCTAAAAAATTAAGCGAAGAAACAGGCTATGAACTTCTTATGTTGTGGGATCAGGAAACGTGGTTTAAATATCGTGATGTTAAGCACATTGGAGCTGCAGGCCCAGCAGAATTTTTGCAGTGGATTGCAGGTGCAAAATGTGTAGTAACAAATTCGTTTCATGCTACAGCTTTTTCTATTATCTTGAACACACCTTTTTATGTGGAAACAGAGATTGAAAGAAAAGATAGGGTTCTTAATATTCTCAATATTTTCAAGTTAGAGAAATGTGGACTTGTAAAAGGAAAATCTGCAAATGGATTGAACATACCAAAAATTGAATGGAATGTAGTGAATTTACTACTGGATAACGAACGTCACAGGTCACTGGATTACATTGATAGGATATTAAAATAAGCAGTTCTGCCTTGGTATTTTATAGCCACATATCAAGGCAGAACTTGTTATAGGAGATACTAATGAGTCGTAAAACAGAATTAGCAAAAAATACGGCCATACTGACAGTGGGAAAGTTATGTACGCAGTGTATTAGCTTTTTCCTACTGCCTTTATATACGGCAATTTTATCAACGGAAGAGTATGGTACATTTGATTTATTAGTCACATATTCAGCTTTATTATTGCCTTTGGTAAACTGGCAACTAGATCAAGGACTATTTAGGTTTATGTTAGATTACCGTGGGAACAAAGAAGAAGAAAGCAAACTTTTGTCAACATTGTTGTTTTCTAGTATGATGCAATCTGTTGTCTATTTTGGTATGTATCTAATAATTACTCCCAAATTACATATCGAAAATGCATACTTCCTTTTGCTCTATGTGATTTTACAGGTATTTACAGCACTGTTCTTGCAGTTTGTAAGGGGATTAGGAGAAAGTGTCAAATATACGGTAGCATCCTTTATCTCGGCAACAACAACGACAATATTAAATGTTATTGCTTTGGTTATTTTGAAAATGGGACTCCAAGGATTGTTTGTTTCCACGTTATCTGCACAGATTGTTACATTAATTTATTTGATATTTGCATCAAAATGCTGGGAATATATTTCTCCAAAAAATATTCACCTGAGTATATTTAAAAGTGTTGGAACGTACTCCATTCCGCTAATTCCAAATAATTTGGCTTGGTGGGTTGTAAATGCTTCAGATCGAACAATTATTGCACATTTTCTTACAACAGCAGCAAATGGAATTTACTCTGTTGCAAACAAATTTCCAAATGTATTTATAAGTTTTTATAATATCTTAAATTTATCTTGGACAGAAACAGTTTCATTGCACTATGGTGATGAAGATAGGGATGAATTTTTGACAGAAACAATGACATCATTGTTCAAGTTATTTGCAGCAGCTTGTTTTGGTATTGTTGCCTGTATGCCTTTTGTTTTTCCCATAATGGTTAATCTAAAATACAGCGCTGCATATAATCAGATTTTGATTTTAATGTATGCGATGCTTTTCCGTGTATTGGTTGGATTATATAGTTGTGTCTATGTGGCACAAAAAAACGCAAAAAAGATTGCGTACACATCAATCTCAGCGGCTATTATTAACATCGCAGTCGATTTGATTTTAATTAACAAGATACAAGTGTTTGCAGCATCCCTTTCAACGCTGATTGCCTTTCTTTCAATGTTTATTGTTCGTTATATTGACGTAAATAAAACTGTACACATGAAAATTAGAAAGCCTATTATTATTGGCAGTGTCCTTATTGGTGGGATGCTCATAGGAACATACTATTGCGGAAATAGGATGATCCAGTTTGCAGCACTTTGTATTACTGCAGTTTATGCAATTTTAACTAATGTGGACATGCTGAAATCGGGTGTAAATCTGGTGAAGAGCCGTCTTGGAAAATAAGACTTGAAATAGTGTGAGTTGGGGAGGACAATCTTGAGAGCAGAGCAGATAATATTGACATTCTGAAAGCAATTTGTGCCTTTCTGATTGTTTGTATTCATGCACCGTTTCCGGGAGTAATTGGAGAATATTTTACAGCATTGACTAGAATTGCTGTAAGTTCATTGTGCCAATTGTGGTTTACATTACAACATTGATTTTTTTGATGATAGTTGACAAGATAAAAATGGCGGCAGTAATAGACCGCTGAAAGAAGGTGGCAATTTGATAACAGAAGTGAAAACGAAAGTTTATGCTGGAAGATTGAAAGATAGGGCTTCTCTGTTACGCAGTTCATCTGGTGGAGCTTTTGTGGCTCTTTCGGATTGTTTTCTGGATAACGGTGATGCCGTGGTTTGCGCTGTGTACAATTATGAAGATCACGCCACTGAGTTTCAACTAATCGAAAACGGAGAAGAACGTGACAAGGCTATTGGCTCTAAATATATGCAGAGCAAGCCAGGAAAAATCTATAAGACCGCAGAGGACTGGCTGATTAATCATCCGGAAAAACGATTGCTTTTTGTCGGCATGGGATGTCAGGCCGATGGTTTTCGCAAGTTTGCGGAAATGAAGGGATTCCGTGAACAAGTATGGATAGTTGATATTATCTGTCATGGATCGCCGAGTCCAAGGCTCTGGAAAGAATATGCTGAGTCTGCTGAGAAAAAGTATGGGAAGATTACATATTTGACATTTAAGGATAAGCGGAATGGTTGGAAAGCTCCGACGGCATATGTAACAGCTGGCGGTCAGGAGCATCTGATAAAGGATTATGTTAAAGTATTTTATAACCAATGTGCATTACGTCCGTCCTGCTATGAATGTCCGTATGCGACAACTGAACGAAAGACGGATATGACAATCGGAGATTTCTGGCATATTGAGGAAACAATTCCGGACTTCTATGATGAAAAAGGCAACTCAATCTTCCTGATCCACACAGACCGAGGAGAGCAGCTCTTTGAGACAGTCAAAGTGAAGTTGGAGTATAGACTAAGCGATACAAAACAATGCTGGCAGGCGAACTTGGAAGCTCCTACTAAAAGATCGGAGCAGAGAGATGAATTTTGGAATGATTATCAAAGGAAAGGAGTGGATTTCGTTATGAAAAAATATGGAACAACTCCCTTAAAAACGAAAATCAAAAACAAGATTGTTAAACTAATATCAATCGGGGGGGGGCAAACCCTAAATCCTGATTTGATTTATTATGCTGACTACTCCGAAAGGAGGGCGGCATAATGAATTGGTTGCAGCCTAAGGTATATGCTGTAAAGCATAAAGACGAAGAAATCAGGGCAGCTTCACGTTCTGGTGGTATTTTCACGGCATTGTCAGACTTGGTTTTGGATGATGGTGGTACTGTTTATGGATGCGTTTTAACTGATGATTTTCATGCTGTTCATGTGAGAACTGATAGCAGAGATGGACGAAATCAAATGCGTGGTTCAAAGTATATCCAAAGTAAAATGGGAGATACATATAAGAAAGTACAGGAAGATTTGAATGCAAAAAGAGAGGTGCTATTCTCTGGAACTTCTTGTCAAGTAGCTGGATTAAAGTATTTTCTTGGTAAAGATTATGACAACCTTATATGCATAGATATTGTCTGTCATGGAGTTCCGAGTCCTGTTGTTTGGGATAAGTACCTTAGATGGCAGGAACATAAGAATCATGGAAAAGTTGTTAAGGTTGACTTTAGAAATAAGAAGGATTTCGGATGGAAAGATCATGTTGAAACCATTTGGTTTGATAATGGAAAAAATGTAAGTAGCCCGATTTTTAAGAATCTCTTCTATGGTCACATGGTTCTTAGACCGAGTTGTTATGAATGTCCATATAAGTCCATCATGCATCCAGGAGATATTACGATAGCAGATTATTGGGGAATCGAAAAGGCTGCTCCGGAATTCGATGATAATAAAGGAGTGTCATTGGTCCTAGTTAATAATGAAAAGGCTGATAGCATCTTTGAAAATGTGAAGATTGAATTGAAGTGGAAGAGCACAAGAATTGAAGATAGTATGCAACCACCTTTGAAAGCCCCATTTCCAAAACCAGATGGAAGAGAACAGTTTTGGAACGATGTGAATGATAAATCTTTTTCGTATATTGCCAGAGCATATGGGGACAGTGGAACTGCAAATTATATAAAGAAGGTTCTGAGAAGAGCAAAACGAAAAATACAGCACTTAATAAGTAAAACTTGAGGAGAGGAGTATTTATGAGTGGAAAAGCATTAAACAAGCAGGAAATGGATAGTATCGATCTGGCTAAATTTGTTTTCGCTTTTGCGGTTATTCATATTCATGCGGGGGGGGGTACGGTCGTACATCCGATTTTAGCAAGTATTGTTAATTCTTTTGATAGCTTAGCGGTTCCGTTTTTTTTTATAGTGGCAGGTTATTTCTTTTTTAATAGAATTGAAAAACTAGAAAACGAAGCTCAGAAAAAAGAATATGCGATAAGTTATCTGTTGAAAACATTGAAAATATATTTTGTCTGGTCAGTTGTGCTTTTACCGAGCAGGTTGATACTGAGTAAAAGTAGTATGCTTGGCGTACTTTTGAAGTGGTTCAGAACCGTATTTTTTATCGGTGATGCGCAGCTATGGTATTTGAACGCATTACTGATTGGATTGATTCTGATTTTGATATTGAAGAAATCGAAAATTAACGATACTTGGATTATGTTGATAGGAGTTGTATTCTTTATTGCTGGTATCTTTGTTCAAAAACAGTTGGATGTGGCATCTGTCAATGGATATGCAGGATTTTGGAAATTGTATTATATGATTTGGGGAAAGACAATAAAAAATGGTGTGTTTATGGGGATGTTTTATTGTATGCTTGGGACGCTAATCCAGAAAATCCCTCAAACAAAAACAGTATTCATTTGCACAATCTCAGCTTTTACACTTTATGTTGTGGGAGTGTACTTTCAGTACGAATGGAGAAAACTGTTGCTACCTGTTGTGTCGGTGCTTGTAGTTGAGTCAGTTATTATGCTACCTTTGCATATTGGATCTTTGGGAAAATGGTTCCGATCTATGAGCACGTTACTGTTTCTGTGCCATTATATTTTTGTCAGAGCGTTTGAATGTTTTCCAACATTAGCAGTTTGTTTCCCAGAAGGAATACATAAATTTATGTTTGTTGGTGTGTCTGCATTTTTATTGTCTGCATTGCTCGTCTGGGCTGGAAATAAAAATAAAAGAATTAGGTGGTTATGGCAATAGTGAAATGAATAGGAAGGTTGTTGTGAATGGTGGAAAAAGAAGTACCAGTATTATATAAAAGAAAGGAAGAATGCTGTGGATGTACTGCCTGTTATGCAATTTGTCCGAAAGAAGCCATTTCTATGGTTGAGGATGAAGAAGGCTTTGAGTACCCACAGGTCGATGAGAGTAAATGTGTGCGTTGCTATCAGTGTATTAAGGTGTGCCCAATAAAAGCAGCAAAAGCGCAATAATAGGAGAAAGAGATGAAAACAACATTACTTATCATGGCGGCCGGAATCGGCAGCCGATTTGGAACAGGGATAAAACAGTTGGAGCCGGTCGATGATGCAAACCATATTATCATGGATTACTCAATCCACGATGCGATTGAAGCTGGTTTCAATCATGTGGTATTTATTATCCGTAAGGATATTGAGAAGGAGTTCAAAGAGGCCATCGGTAATCGCATTGCCGCTATTTGCTCTTTTCATAATGTAACTGTGGACTATGCTTTCCAGGATATCAACGATATTCCGGGAGAACTTCCAGCAGGCCGTACAAAACCTTGGGGAACCGGTCAGGCCGTGCTTGCAGCGAAGGACGTAATTAAAACTCCGTTCATCGTCATTAACGCAGACGATTACTATGGTAAGGAAGGATTCAAGGCTGTCCATGAGTATCTGGTGAATGGCGGAAAGTCTTGTATGGCTGGTTTTGTGCTGAAGAACACACTGTCCGATAATGGCGGTGTGACCCGTGGTATCTGCAAGATGGATGAGGGAAATAACTTGACTGAGGTTGTGGAAACCAAGAACATCGTAAAGACTGCAGATGGAGCAGAGGCAGACGGTGTAATTGTTGATGTGAATTCTCTGGTATCCATGAATATGTGGGGCTTGACTCCTGATTTTCTGGATGTGCTGGAAAATGGTTTCAAGGAGTTTTTCGAGAAAGAAGTACCGGGCAATCCTCAGAAAGCCGAGTATCTGATCCCGATCTTCATCGGTGAACTGTTGGAGCAGGGAAAGATGTCCGTGAAGGTTCTGAAGACCAACGACACCTGGTATGGTATGACCTACCATGAAGACGTTGCAGCAGTGAAAGACAGCTTCAAGAAAATGTTGGCGGATGGCGTGTATAAGGCTGATCTATTTGCAGACTTGTGATATAATGGGAGCGGTAGCTCCCCACGCTGCTCGTAATAATCACACACCTCTCCGTGGTGAGCAGCAGGCAACGATCTTATGATCGGCTGAGATGTGAGAAAAGAAATCTGTTAGATTGGAGGGATTTCGTAATGACAAGTCTTGAAATGAGAAATTTGATATTTGAAGCTCTTGCAGAAAAAAATCCAGAAAAGACTCCTTGGAAAAAGACATTTGAAATGTACGGCTATAGGGGAACTGTTTCAGCTCTGCGAGCATTAGTCGAGTATATCGGCATTGAACATGGCGTGATAGAAAAAGTGGTAGAAATCCCGACAATGGCATGGGGAGTTCCGGGTGAATATCCATATTATCTGAGCAATACAAATTTAGATAATGATAATCTGGATTTGTTTAATGAAGAAGTTCATTTGATGACATATCATAATATTTTATCTCCTGGTGCAATTGGTGGTTACGGAGATAGCCTTCCATATTTTCATGTTACGAAATATGGATTGAAATGTATAGAAGAACGCGATATTTTTCCATATGACCCAGATGCCTATATGCAGAAGATTTCTTCGATTTCATCTATTGATGAATGGGAAAAATTCTATATTGAACAAAGTTTAAAATGCTATAATGCAGATGCGTTTGAATCAGCACTTATTATGCTTGGATTGGCTGGTGAGTATTTGGCAACGCAACTTATAGAAAAAATGGAAAGCTTTCTTGCTAATAAAGAACCGACATTACAAGCAACTTATGTAAATGCTTTACAGGGGAAGAATGTGGTTTCGCAGCGGTATGCGGAATATGAAAACATATTGCTAGAAGTTCTTAAGTTGAAAGATGCGACTACAAATCAGATTAAATATCCGACAGTGAAGGGTTTGTCGCCTTCGCTTGATAATGCGGCAAAGGCAATATATGCTACATATTTAAGATTAACTCGCAATGAACTGGCACACCCGTCTGGATTAAAAGTAGACAGAGTACAATGCCTTTCTTTGATGACAAGCTATATCAAATACTGTGAGACACAGCATAAATATTTGGATTTTTATACTGCGAATTCATGATATTGCCCGTCCCCCAACACAGTGCTATACTTAAACCACTATAAAAGGAAAGAGGTTATCACCTATGCCCAGAACAAAAGGCAGCAAAAACCGTCCCAAAACTACCCGTACCGACTACGCATCTCAGATCGCGGAGAAGCAGGAATCTATCACTTCCCTGACTGCTGAGATTTCATCCATCACCGCAAACATTGACACTTTGAAGGCTGATCTGAAAGAGAAGAAGACTGCTCTGAAGAAGGCCGAAAAAGAAGTGGCATCTCTGGAAGCGAAGAAGGTAAAGGCAGATGCTAAGGCCGCTGAAGAAGCAAAGAAGGCTGAAGCCGAGAGTGTGGTTAAGAGATTATTAGCCAGTGGTATGAGCGCGGACGAGATCCTTGAAAAACTAAAATAATATTTGCCGTGTGGACAAAACTGAACTCCAGGAGTTCACACGGTATTTTTTGAAGATAGCTGTATAGTTTATAACGAAAATAAAAGAAGAACAAAATTTAATGAAATGGAGTGTGACATAAAATGAACTTATCTAAAATACACCACATCGCAATCATCGTATCTGACTACGAAGCCGCAAAGGATTTCTATGTGAACAAACTGAGATTCTCTGTCATCAGAGAGAACTACCGCCCGGAGCGCAAGGACTGGAAGCTGGATCTTCGTGTTAACGAACACACAGAGCTGGAGATTTTTGCAGAAGAAAACCCGCCGAAGCGTGTGAACCGCCCGGAGGCCTGTGGCCTACGTCACCTTGCGTTCTGCGTTGATAGCGTGGAACAGACGGTGAATGAGCTGGCAGAGGTCGGGATTGAATGCGAGCCAATCCGCGTGGATGATTACACCGGCAAGAAGATGACTTTCTTCCACGACCCGGATGGACTGCCGCTGGAGCTGCATGAGTAAAATGAAGAAAACAAGAAAACCAGGCGGTGGCCGGAAGAAGTTGAAGCCAGAGTACGATGCCGGGAAAAATCTGAAAGAGCAGCTGGATGCTGCTGTGGTACTTTATAATTCTGAGATGTCCTTGCAGGCCATTGGCGAAGAACTGGGATTAAATCCCATCAAGGTACGGAAGCTGCTCATCACGGCTGGTGTGTATGAATCGGAAGTGGCGGAAAAAGTAAAAAACACTTTTGAAGAATACCGAGAAACGCAAGATTACAAAACCTCCATCCTCTCAACATCCTCTACTCTTCAGCTTTCCAAAGCCTCCGTCACTTCGTACCTGCCTTATAAAAAAGGCGTGTACTTCCCAAGTACAGAGAAAGAAAAGATCAGTGTCGGAGCAGAGCGGCAGAGAAGATACAGAGCAATGAAGCTGTGGAGGGCTCATCCGACAGAAGAAAACTTTTGGGGAGTGGTTTTGGCTTATGCTGGTGTGAAATTCAAAACTTACTCCGGGTTGCCATTCTCTTACGAAATTAAAAAAGGCAGGAACGGTGAGTACACGAAAGAGCTGTGGATCGACCGCCGGGAGAACAGTAAAAGCCTGGCATGGAGTTCAGTACTGCTGGCGCTGAAGAATATTAAAGGAGAAGTGGTAGACCGCCCAAAAGCTTTGGGCGATATTCGGGGAGTGACCTACATATACGGAATGTTCTATCGGTTCGGACTGATCGATGTGCCGGACAAGGTAAAGGAGAAGATGGGGCATCCGAAAACTCGCAAAAATTAGGTTGCTATGTGCAAAAGTCTACGGTAATATGTGCCGTAACTGAGGTTGTGAATCTCAGTTGGGAAGGATGGTAGCATTATAGAAAAATTGAAGGAAATGCTGGAGGAGTATTTGAAGAAAACAGAGCCGGAGTATTACCCGCCAGTGGAGAACCTGCTGGATTTGATCTACGAGCATTATACAGAGAACAACCCAGTAGAGAAAAACACAGTTGCTGGGAAAGCAGCAAAGGCCAAGGAAAAGGAACTGGAAGAGTGGCTGCGTGGGCTAGATGGTATGGATGTATGTCGGGGTCTGACCCTATGAAGTACAACTAAAAAGAATAAAGCAGAGCTAAAAGAACTATAAAAGAATTATAAAATCGGAAATAGAGTGGTAAGTGCCTCAAAACATGGCGTAGTGACTGCCTCTTCCATTCCTGTTATACTGTGACAAACCGTATATTTAAGGAGGCGCACTTATGGCAACCACACATTGAAGTCAGATCCTATGAAGTACGAATAAAATGAATAAACACGTCCTTAAAGTTCTCTAAAGAAATCATAAAAGTTGTTCTAATCAACATATCGAAGTTAAGATTGCTATTTACCGTCTCCTCAACCTGATGAAGCATTCCAGACTGAAGTATAATTCTGCAACATCTGCCTTCTGTTGGGCAGTGACAAACTATGAGCCTTTTACAAGACCACAATGTCAGGCCCTATGATGTGCATAAAAATAAAATATGAAGCAGTCCCCATGATGCAAATCCAATATACCGCTTTACGCAAAAAAGGTTTCATGTTATCATTATCTCATCAAGAGTTCTGATAATTTGAAACCTTTTTTGCAATTATTTAAAGAAATGGATGTGTGTCAATATGGGAATGTTCGTTAATCCTGATAATCTGGCATTTCAGGCAGCTTTGAATGCAAGGATCTATGTTGATAAGAAATACTGGGGTCAGACACCATAAAGGACAAATAAGAAGAGTGAAGCGACGGTAAAATAGCTATGAAGGAACTATAAAATCGGAAATATCGGAATGTCAAAACCGTCTAAATTTGGTGGCATTTTACTCCTAAACCGTTTAAATTTAATCCGCTACCGTACAAATTTGGTCAGTATTCACCAAATTTGTACGGTTTTCATGTATAGGTATTCCATACGCTGATACTCTGGATTAGATACTATGAAGTATGGAAAATATAAGTTGTTGGCGAAATCGTCAGTATTACATCTTGACTAAATATCAATATAGTGTTAGAGTGCATGGGAAAACTTGTATATTCCACATAATTTGTATATTATTCAGTTGATTAATTAAGTGTGCTGCAAATTGCCATTTTGCATATTTATAAATTTTGTCGAAGATAGTTTATGAAATTAACAATACTGTCAATAATCTTATAATTATATTTATTTACAGAAATTTAATGAAGGAGGGGAAGATTTGGAGATAAAATATGAAATTGCAGATGATAAAATTCGTAATTTTACAGATAGTGCCAAAAGCAGGCTTCAAGAACAAGCTCAAAAATACACCTTGGAAATTATTAGCGAAGCGGAAAAGGTCGAAGAATTTATTCGAGAGAATGGCGCGTCAACCGAAATTACAGATAATATTATCTTCCAAGCTGTTAGAAGGAATAAAACGGAAAAGAAGAAAAGCATAAAAACTATCCTTATTCGTATTGCGGCAGAGATATTGTTGTTCGTTTCAGGCTTGATGTTTATACCCGAAATGTTCATTACCCCAGAAAATACTTTTAATTTAGGATACTTTTTTGTTTTCGCAATAGTGACATTGACAGCACTTGTAGCAACGATTGTTACATATTTTATAGGAGGTGAATAAAGTGAAATACAATATTTCAGATTATAGATTGAAAGTAATTGTTGATGAACTTGGCGAAGAATACAAAGACTTATTAATTGAAAGTATTCTTGGTGATATGCATGAAAACGATGCTGACCTAATCAATCCATCTGATTTAATACGACTAGATGTTGCGACAAAATCGACTCTTAGAATTGATAAAAAATTGCAGCGACAAAATCGAATGCTTTCCATGATTTCTTTACTCGGTATCGTATATGCCCTATTGGGGTTAATGCTTATGATGTGGAGTGAAATTAGGGATACTGTTCGATATGATTCGATAATGCTGATGTCGTTTGTTCTGATTTTTTTGGGTTTATTTGTTGCACTATTTTCTTTGCTATTTAAGAATATGGGAAGAACGCGACTTCAATATTATAAGGGAAAAAGATACAATATTTCGCCATATGAAGTTATAAACAAATGGAAAGAAATAGAAGCATTAGTACATGAACTGACACCAGAGGAAGATACACTTTCTTTATCATCTATGGTGTCAAATTTGAAAGACGCCCAAATTATATCGGAACAGGATATTGAAATTATAAAGCAGTTATTAAATACTAGAAACCAAATTGTGCATGGACAGGATAATAAATATAATCTGTCCCAGACGGAGTTACGTACTATTCTTTTACAAGCTGATAAAATCATTTCTAAAATGAAAAAATTAGTATAAAGTTAAACTCAAAGAAGTGTGTAGAAAATGACAAGGTTTGATCATATGAAGTGCTGCCGTTGGGCCAGGTATCAATAACGAATGGGGCCATGAAGCATTGGAGTCAGACCCCAATGTGGTTCCTACTATGACGATAAAGCTAAAAATGCGTTGAATAAAGCAATGCAAGATGAAGATATCGAATGAAAATTTGAAGTAAATTTGAAGCAAATTACATCTCATCACGAGAATTTTGGGACTGAACAATAACTATATTGGCTATGCTGGATCTGGAATATAAATGTCGAAAAGAGGTAAACAAAAATGCCGAGAACCCAAGGAAGCAAAAATCGCCTTAAATCCGACGTTGCATACCAAATTGCTGAGAAGCAGTCCATTATTACCACTCTCAACGCAGAGATAGATGCAATCCAGAAAGATATCATTAGAACATTGGAATCTGACGACATGAAGGAACGTGGAAGAATATGAAGGTTTTTATATCTTATGCGCATCAGGATAAAGATAAGGCTTTTTATTTGAAAGAAAGACTTGAAAAAAATGGCTATGAAGTTTTGGGAGATTTTAATTTAAAAATTGGTGAAAGCTTCAAGAGTATTTTGGATACAGAGTTGTTGAAAGCTGATGCGGTTGTAATGTTGATAACAAAATATTATACAGAAAGCAGGTTCGCAAGTAAGGAAGCTACAACAGCATATGCTTATAGTGAGGCAGGAAAGGAAATTAAGCTTCTTCCAATAGTATTTGACGAAGTTCAATTACCAAGTTTTTTAGATAGTATTCTATATTTACCTGTACGAAATGATGATTTTGAGGATGTATTGATAAAATTATTTGCTTCATTAAATCTTTTGAGGGAAGATAAAGAAAGTCTGAAACGTACAACAGAAGAAGAAACAGCGACTTTTAAAGTAAGCATGTCTGCGTTTATAAAAGGAACGCTAGATAGATTGGAAAAAAATGAGAGACGAAATAGAATAATGGCATATATATGCTATATAGCATCTTGTATATGTCTGGCTTTTGCGGTGTTATTTTCATTACATAGAACGGATATTGTATTTCAGATTAAAGAGTGGCAGATGGTAATGTCAAAAACAATTAGTGGAGTTTTGACATTGGTGCTTATCTTGGCATTGGGAAGATTATTGTTCATATTAGGAAAGTCTTTTATGGTGGAAGCAATACGCAATAGTGACAGAATCCATGCGATATCGTTTGGAGAATTTTATTTAAATGCATATGGAAAAGTAGCCACTCGTGATGAAGTTCGAGAAGCGTTTGGTAATTGGAATATAGATAATGGATCATCATTTATTTTACAATCGCCTAAAGATTATGATCCGCAGATTTTAGAAAATTTAGTATTAGCAGTAGAAGCATTAAAAGATAAAATTTCAAAATAGAATACAAAATGTCGGGGTCTGACCCTATGAAGTACACCAGAAAAGAAAATTAAGCATATTGAAATGATTGAAGCTATTATTGAACGAATGGCCAAGAATTCATTTCAGTTAAAGGGATGGTCAATGACATTGATTGCCCTTGTTGGGGCGATTTCAGCACAGGGTTCTGATAAAAGATTTATTTTGCTTGCATTTATTCCGATTTTGGGATTTTGGATTTTAGATTCTTTTTATTTACAGCAGGAACGGAAGTATAAGCAATTATATAAAAATGTCGCAGAACAGGATGAGTCTCAAATAGATTTCAACCTGGATGCAGACAAAGCAACAGGAACGGCAGAAGAAATGGCCAGACTTTGTTTTTGCAAATGTTTATTTTCAATAACAGAGTTGTGCTTTTATCCGCTGATTGCAGTAGCACTTATTATTCTGGTTATTGTATTAAAGGTATTTTAGTGCCTAGAATCTAAAGGGGGATTAATAGATGAAAATTATGATCATAGGAGGGAAGACAGAAAGAAAAGAAGACTGGGAAGATATTCAGAAAGCATGTTTTGAAATTGGAAAAATATTATGTGCTAAAAATCATTCATTAGAATTATGCAGTCCTTTTGAAGATAGTGCAGATTATTGGGTATTTAAAGGCTATAGTTCTGCTGGAAGGAATACAGGATTTGTTAATTTTCATTATGTTAAGTTGAAACAGGTAGAAGAAAGATTACAGGAATTAGAAAAACAAAGTATTAAAATCAACAAAATACCGACATTTGTAAAAGAAATCCAGGACATAAAAGAAATGCAATATGCATGGCTTCTTTGCCAATTGGAGGCGTTGGATAGTTGCCAGTGCATAATTGCCGTAGGCGGAAAAGCTAATGGATCTGCAAATATGTTACTACGTTTTGCAGAGGGAAAACGAAAAATGATTGTACCTTTGATCTGGGCAGGAGGCGCAGCTCAATCATCATATGATCGTAGAATTTATCAACTTATGGATATATTTGGAGATGATTTGAGCTTACTAAACAGTAGAACTTTCTTTAATAAAGTAATTGAAAAAATAGGAATAGATAGGCAAGAAGCTTCCAAACCAATCAAAGAACGAAAAATATTTATCAGCTATGCACGAAAAAGACCTTATGAAGCAGATTATATTGAAACGTTACTTAGAAGAAGGAATATTTTTGTGTTTCGTGATGAAAGCGAATTTGGTGCGGGTGAAGATATCCCTATAGAAATTGATGAAAATATTCATAGAGCCAATACATTTATTGCAGTATATTGCGCAGAATATGCATGTAGTCCATGGTGTTACGATGAACTGGAATTAGCATTGGATTTAAGAGAGAAAAAACAATTGGATATTTGGATTATATGTGTGGATGATACGAGAATTGTTTCTAAAAGAGCGAGAAACTTGATATTCTATAAAGTTCATAATAGAGAAGAAATAGAAGGAAAAATACTGGAATTAATAATGAAGTAGAATATTTGGATAATGGTAATGGCAGAGAGGCCAATGAGCAGTGTACATCTGCTTAACGATGTTAAAGAATTTGAATTGGAGTGAGGAACATGACTTTTAAAGATTTGTTTAGACGATGGGGACTAAATAGTATTAAATTAAATGCTGGATTTGCAGAGATAGAATTTGGAGCAACGGAAGATGATCAAACGGCAGCCTGGGATATGTATGTTGAACTGATTACCCGCATTACAACACAACCACTGGATGGTGCAGATGGTGATGAGGAAACGGCATTAAACAGTGTTTATCAGTTGTTTCCAATTACAAGAGAAATTCTAAAGAGTAAAGGACGCAACGCGGAGAATTTTTCAAAAATTGCAATAATAGTGTTGAATCAAATCATCAGGCCATTTACTGCGAAGTGGCATAAAAAGAAATTAAATGGGGCATTTTCAGATCAAGATGAGTGTATGTTATTTAGAACGGAACTAAAACAATTACAGGCAGAACTTATTTGCTATAGCAAATTATTAGCAGAAGTGGCCAAGGTAGAAGATTTGGCTTGCTTTTTAGAAGATTGAACAGACGAAGACAATTAAAATAAAAACATTTCTATTCGGAGACAATTGCTATGGGCAACTGGATAAATAAACATAAAAAAAGTATAATGTTTTTTATCATAATATTTTTGTCCCTTTCAGGGCTGTGTGTTTTGCCACTTAAAACTGTGTTGAAAATACCTGCTATAGTTTGTTTGAAAAATAATTTAGACTTTATGGGGCAGTTTATTGAAAGATATTCATGGCTGGCTACAGTACTGGTGATATTATTTGTTGTCGTGTTATTAGTGCAAAATTTTAGCATCAATTCTACAACAATGAAATTAATGGGCTTAGAATTTCAACTCAAAAATACAGAAAAAAATATTAAGATACAAATAAAAAATTACTTATCGACAAAACGTTCAGTTTTCGTTTTTTATGATGAATATGATAACTACTATGATGTTATTAATTCAATGTATGATATTTTACTTTTTTTAAGAAAACAGCTTGAGAATTTTGACAATTTTTCGCAGACAAATAATGAATGTTATAAAAAAATTGAGGGAATGAATAAAGAGATTGGGCGTTTTCTTACAAAACATCAGTCAGATTATAGGAGATATTATACTGCGAATATTGAACGGGAAAGCGAAAATTTTGTTTCATTTAAGGAGATTCAAAATAGATATTTGCAAGTATCGGAGATGAAAAGGGATTTTCATGAGTTAAATACTAATATGCAAATATATGCAGATTTTTTTGATATTGATACGAATAAATGGAACAATTGGTATTGAGATGACAAACTATCAATAGACAGGAAATATAAGCACTGCATAAATGGGAGGGACAGATGTCTGGTTATACAAAACATATGTATGAAAAAGATTTGCAGGAAACCAGAAAACAATTAGAGGAATATGTGGATAATATTATTCCTTTATTATCCGTGGAATATGATTTTGATGAAATTCTAAACTTGGTAAAGGAATATTATCCTTATGAATGGAGAATACTGGAAGAAAAGTATCAATATTATTGTAAAAAAGATAAAACTATAAAAAAATTTCATGGAAAAGAACGATATAGTGCTGACTGCCCAAAGGTAATATTGAGAAGACTGCCTGTTGTGAATAAATTATTAATGCCAGATACCATTAAAAGAAAACGGGAGATATTTTCTGCTCAAAAACAAAAAGAAAATAAAATTATTTTGGATAAAAAGCGTCTTCCTAAAATTAAAAAGCAACGAGAAAGAATAGAGAAGGCAAAAAAACGTGCTCAGGAAATGGAACCGGAATTCCTTGATGCATTGATGGGATTGTATGATAGAAAAAGTACAAGCCAAAAAGATAAGATGTATGTTTTTTTGGAATTAGAAAAATACTATTGCAAAAAGACGATAAGTTTTTTCAAAAAAGTCGCAGACAGTGAATACAATTGCCAGTTAAGAAATATGGCTTTTGAGCACTTACAAAGTCTGGGACATTATACGTTTTTGCGAAAACAAAAATATATGCAGATACATACTAAAAATAAGAAAAGGAAACAACGTATTAAAGGAACTGCACATGAGATTTTTGATATAAAGGCTATTCCTCAGGAATTAGAGTATCGTATAGAAAACTCAAAAGAACAGAAACTAAAAACCTATGATTATTTTGTTTCCCATAGCAGTATGGATCATCAATCAGTACAAAAGTTAATAACTTTCTTAAATAAGGACAATAAAAATGTATATTGTGATTGGAAAGCGGATGATAATTATTTAAAAAGGAATTTGGTTTGTACGGCAACAAAAAATGTTATTAATAAACGAATTGAACAATCTCGCAGAATAATATTTGTAGATTCTGTTGCTTCTAGAAATTCATGTTGGGTAAAATATGAATTAAATTATGCGGATCAGCAGGGAAAAGAAATCTTGATTTTGAGTAAAGACTCAATTGATAGCGACAATATCTGTTTAACAACATTAAAGGATAAATGGTTTACAGATTCTAACTATGAAAGCATTTTACAATTATAATTATTCTGTACAATGAAGGAAGGCCATGATAAGATAGATTAAAGGATTGGCGTTGGTAATATTTGATTGAATACATACGATTTGAGAGATATTATTGTTGAATGATTTAAAGATTTGAATTATAGAAATCAGACTTGATAAGGGAATATGAATTATAAAAATGCTAATGAACCGGGAGAAAAATATAGTGTATTATTATGGTATAAGAAGAAAAGTATTTATTTCGTATTATCATGGAGATCAGGAAGCTGTAAATAAGTTTATCAGGGATTTTTCTGATGTTTTTATACCGAAAGCTGTAGGTATTAAGGATGGAGATTTTGTTTTCGACAGCAACAATCCGCAATATATTATGAGACGAATCAGAGAAGAAAAATTGCAAGATTCAACAGTCACTATAGTGTTGATAGGAAGCTGTACTCACAGCAGAAGATATGTTGATTGGGAAATTAAGGCATCATTACAGCAGGGACTGACTTCGCCAAATGGATTAATTGGGATTAATTTACCATATATGGGAGAGAAAGGTGCTGCACCAGAAAGATTAGAGGATAATTTACAACGAGACAGTCAGAAAAATGATCAAGGTTATGCGAGATATTATACATATCCGTCATCTAAAAGTGTATTGCGAGAATGGATTGAGGATGCGCATAAGGCTCGAACAAGTAGAGCATCGTTGATACATAATGGCAGGTCTATGATGAAATATAATTCGAAATGCAGATTTCATGATGTAACGCATTAAAGAAAGAAACAAAGAACAATCTGACTATTTGTAATGAATGGAACGAAATGTATGCAAAAAGGGGAGTGCCAATGAGACTGAATATAAAAAATTTGCAAAGATTAAAGATGCAGATATTATTATAGATGATATAACGGTAATTGCAGGAGAAAATAATACAGGAAAAAGTACAGTAGGGAAGGTCTTATTTTCATTGTTTAATTCCCTTCAGGATATAGATAATAAAATATTGGATGATAGGGCAGCTGCAATCAGTGTGAACTTCCAGTAATTTTTCCACCTAAAGAAAAAAGAACGAAATAAAATCATAAAAAATCCCGGTTTTCTGCGGTTTTCCATTGCAGATAGCCGGGAAATATAGTACAATTGATTTAGGTGGATAACCGCCTAAAAGGAGGGCACTATGTATCTGGATTTTTTAGTGAAAGTACCAACCGTAAAAGGCAAGATCACACGGAGAAAAAAGTCAAATGTTGTATATATAGAGTATGAGTATGACCGGGTTTATGATCCATCCCGGAAGTATACTTTTCCCAAAAGAGTAACGATCGGAAAACTGTCAGATACGGATCCGGAACTCATGAAACCGAATCAAAATTTCCTGAAATATTTCCCCGATGCAGAACTTCCGGAAAGGAAAAACAGGACTTCCAGAAGCAGCTGTCTCAGGGTAGGAGCATACTTTGTACTGCGTAAGCTCATAGAAGAATGCAGTTTAAAAGATATCCTTGGAAAGTATTTTGGATCACGTGATATGGGTCTGTTTTTAGATCTGGCTGTTTATTCGATCATAGCAGAAAACAATGCAGCGCAGTACTATCCGGATTATACATACAACCATTCACTTTTTACGGAAAAGATGAAACAATACAGCGATTCAACCGTATCAGATTTCCTGAATTCAGTAACAGATGACCAGAGTACAGGCTTTCTGAATACATGGAATGAGTCACGGAATTACCGTGAAAAGATTTATATTTCTTATGATTCAACGAATAAAAACTGTCAGGCTGGAGATATAAAAATGGTTGAATTTGGACATCCGAAAGTAGATATGGGAGAGCCGGTATTTAATTATGCAGTTGCGTATGATACTCATAATCAGGAACCATTATTTTATGAAAAATATCCAGGAAGTCTGAACGATATCTCTCAGCTTCAGTTCATGCTGGATAAAGCATCCGGATATGGTTATAAGAAGATCGGATTCATTCTGGACAGGGGATATTTCAGCTGTGAGAACATACAATATATGGATAAATGTGGGTATAGTTTTGTTATCATGGTGAAAGGGATGTCTGCCCTTGTGAATGAACTGATCCTGGAAAATAAAGGGACATTCGAAAATAAGCGGGTGAACAATATCTATGAATATGGAGTTTACGGAAAGACAATACGGCACAAACTGTATGCAAGTGATAAAAAAGAGCGTTATTTTCATCTGTATCATAGCATTTCAAAAGAAAGCGCAGAACGGATAGAGATTGAAAACCGGATTAACCAGATGACGCAGTATCTGAAAAAGTACCAGAATAAAGTAAAGGAATTCGGCCCTGGATTTGAGAAGTATTTTAACCTTCATTATGATGAAAAGAGCCAGGCTTTTATACTACCGGAAGAACGGTGCAGTGTGGTAGAAAGAGATCTGGATCTGGCTGGATATTTTTGTATCGTTACATCGGAAAAGATGAGTGCGAAGGAAGCAATCGAACTGTATAAGAGCAGGGATGTATCGGAGAAACTATTCCGTGGAGACAAATCATATCTTGGGAATAAGAGCATCCGGGTGTATTCAGAAGAATCAGCAAGAGCGAAGATATTTGTTGAATTTGTAGCCATGATAGTGCGCTGCAAGATGTATATAAAACTAAAAGAAGAAATGAAAAAGCTGGATAAGAAACTGAGCTATATGACTGTACCGGCGGCAATAAAAGAGCTGGAAAAAATAGAAATGGTACGTCAGTTAGACAATATATACCGTCTGGATCATGCAGTAACAGCGAACCAGAAAGTAATATTGAAAGCCTTTGGACTGGATGCGAACAGTATAAAATATTTTGCATCAGAGCTGAGTAAGGAACTGAAAAAAGCAGAATAAGGAAGGAAAATAAAGATGGCAAGAACAAGAAAAACAAGTAAGGAAGCATTGGAAGAAAAGATTGAAAAAGCAGAGGCTGATGTGATCGCAGCGAAGAAAAAGTATGACCAGGCAACAGCAAATCTGAAAGAACTGTTAGACAAGCGGGATGCCATAAGAAAAGAAGAGATCCTGTCAGCGGTTGTAAAAAGTGGGCGGTCATATGAGGAGATCATGAACTTTTTGAATGCAGGATCAGATGGAGAAAAGACGGAAAAATAGAATTATTTTGAGTCGCAGATATAGCGA
>OOBR01000516.1_pt1 | contig 37789 bp, 27 predicted proteins | sample 1671281 | NCBI WGS metagenome assembly OOBR01 (sample SAMN06348140, study PRJEB24527) | human gut metagenome | biome: human gut; feature: ankylosing spondylitis patient; material: feces | host: Homo sapiens | place: China | collected 2015-10
TCTGCAGCGAATAGTTCTTGCCGTAATATCTGGCTATCATACGCAGGCAGGTGGGACCGCAGTCCATCGCATCCAACTGGAGGTAGTGGGGGAAGGTCTTCATGCTTGTATTTGAGGTCTTTAAATTAAATCGTTATTATTATTGCTTTTATTTAAGTGCTATGCATCTATATTGAATATAGTTTTAGCATTTTTGTTTTCATGTTATCTATGGAATAATATTCTTGTAACTCTAAAATGTTATCCATTGGAGTAGATCGTGAAAGTTTATCAATTATAATTTGCGATAGTTGCTCTTCTGAAATTTCTATTTTGTTATTTTGTTCTATTAAATTTATCATATAGTCTTGATTCTTACTGAATATTTCTTTCATGCCATGAGCATCAGTCCCTATTATTGGTAGGCCAAATTGTATCATCTCAATTACAGTAAAACTACATTGCTCTCCAAAAGAAGGAACTACTCCTATGTCAGCGACCTGGTATAAATCGTAAAGAATATTCTGTGGAATCCTTCCTGTGAATGTTATGCGTCCCCATAATTCATTTGCATTTTGCAAACACAAATCATAATTTCCATTTCCTATTATCCATAAATGACTATTAGGAATAACTCTTAAGACTCTTCGAAATGATCTTATTAAATATTCTACACCTTTTGATGGGGTTAAACGTCCAACAAATAATATTATTTTTTCATCGTTTTGGATATGTAATTTTAATCTCTTTTCTATCCTCTCTTTTGGAGTAAGTAATATTTTATTTTTTATTTCAATACCATTTTGTATTATTTCTAATTTTTCTTCTTCTATTTCATAATGCTTTAACAGTAACAATTTTGTGTCGTTTGTTAGACAAATAATACGATCTACTTTTTTAAAAAGCTTTATTTCTTGTAGAAACATACATTTTATTTTTTTTTCAGTCCTATCTGATAATTCATTGTTGTTTTTATTGATTATTTGCACAAATTGATTAATATTCCCTTTTAGATAAAAATGCCATGTCATATAATGTATTGATAGAATAATTTTACTTTGTGGGTAATATTCTTTTAATATTTTTGCTAAATAATACAAATGCGTGTAATTCAAATGAAAGATATTTTCAGCTTTTTTATTTACATACAACGATAAAAAAGATGCAACACTTTGATAATAACGGTATTCTTTATTACTTTTAAATACAGAAATTGGTAGTGGCAGATTGAAATATCTTATATTGTTTTCTTTTTTCACTTCTGGACCATCCAATTCATTTGAAAAATTTATAATAGAAATAAAACATTTACAAGATTTTAAGAGATTAACTATTTGCTGAATATAAGTACCAATCCCATATTCTATCCCTTGCCCATTACTAGTTATTAAATATATATGTTTGTTTATAGTAATATTTTCAAACCTTCTTTCCATGATAATTCATCTTCGTCTTTAGAAAATAATATAGGTAATAGTACTTCTTTATAGGGATAGTTTTTTATGCTTTTACCCTTTAGCATTTGCAATAATAACTTGGAGGGATATGAAACATGGGCTTTGCATGCTTTTTCTAAACTCTCTTTGTATGTCTTATCAAATAAACTATTATTTTGAGAAGGAAATAAATGTATCAAAGCATACCAAATAATACCTTCCAGACCCGTTTCTAAAGATAAATCTTGTATTCTTATGGGATCTCTTTCCATGATTATGCAGTCTATTTCTTTTAATATTTTATCCGTTTCTCCTTCTATGTAATTATTTTGTATTAGATATTCTATTCCCCAACCAATTCCGCATAACCCATCTTTCATATTGATAGGGGTATTCACATTAACATCTTCATAAATATCTGTTATTAAATCTTCTGCAAACTGTTTATAGACTGTGGAATGGATATGTCTAGCATATTTAAAAAAGAAAATCGCCATTCCCATTTTACCATTAAACAATCCGAGATTCATATCTAAATATCGTTTAAATAGATTAGCCTCTGCTACTTTATTTAGTTTTTTATTAAATTCGTTTCCTATCATAATTATTTTACTTTTCCAAAAAACAAAATATTGTTTCCGTCTTCATCAAAAGAAGAACGTAATTCTTCTAATGCTTTGCGCTCTTTATCAGTGCAATTCTCATCGGATATTTTTTCTTCTATCAGCTCTGCTAGTTGTAGCGGTTCAAACAGTTCACAATACCAACCATCTTGTGGAATTCCTAATTTATTGACTGGTAAATTTCCCATAAAGTCGTTGATAACTTCCACAAAATAGGCTCTTGCTTCATCTTTATCTATTAAGACAGTATTGGTTTCAGGCTTCCAACCGTTTACTTCTTTCATTCCGCTTGGGTAGAAATAAATGAGGAAAGAGGAGGGGGTTTCCGTGAGGTCGACGTACCGACCATGGAAATTATTCAGTGCAAAACGGGGATACGTTTTATGGGTTTGAGGATTGAAACAGTAAAGTGTATCCGTTTCGAATATATGATAGGTAAATTCCGATGTATTGTTTCCTGCCCAAATTTCATTGTTGAACCCTATAAAGTTACCTTCTTTGTCTATACAGGAAACACATTTCGTCTCATCGTTAATATAAGTCTTTATTCCAGTCGTATCTACGTGTAAATATTGAAAAGTAGGTGAATTAGTAAATTGTAAATGGGTCAAAAGTAATGAACCATCAAGCTGATAGCGTACCTGTCCTTTCACTATGACGGAAACATCTATTGACTGAAGAAATTCTCCTCTGAAATTATATTCCAAGAGTGATTTTCCATAAAACGGTGCAAGGCAAATTTTGTCGAACTTTTCACTAAGTGTAGCACCATATAGCATTTTGTATTCTCCTGGTCCTTGCCCTGTACGTCCAATATTGCAGAGGAATTTTCCTTGATGATTAAACAATTTGAAAGCCTGTTCGTCCAATACGCCAATATAATTGTCAGTGATATACACTCTCCAACCTTTCACTAATGCAGTATCTGAATTTTCTAATTGAATACACTTAAAGTCTGTGACCCAATTGCTTAATTTCATTTTCGTACTCTTTCCCCATTGCTCGGCGTTGCAAATAAACAGAGTATCATTTCCTGTTACTTGACAACTGAGTGCATTGTATCCCTCTTTTTTTTCACAGGAACAGAAAAGTAGATAAGTAAGCAGAAAAAAACTATATAATTTTACTGTTGACATGATTACTTTAATTTACATAAATTATTTTTATTGAAAACTATTTCATAATTGGAAGGGGAAGGACATAGATATTGGTAGATACAATCTGTACATGGTTGCTGTGTACGTGTAAGCTTCCAAGCTTTTCCCATACTCCACTCTTTATTAATTATTTGTGCAATACTTTCGTCTATATTTCCTAAAGTTGGGAAATTTAGATTAGAGAAATAATGACCATCGCTTGAAATAATTAGTTTTCCTACATTGTTAAGATTAATATATTGTCTTTTAAAAACATCTATTTTTCTTGGCCTTTCATTAATTAAATCTTCTTCATCTATAAAAACATAGTTTTCAAAGAAAGACTTATTGCATTTATTGTAGAACGGCATAAAAACATACTGTTCTAGTTTAAATTTGGTGACAAGATTTTGTGCATTTTCTACATCACTTTCTTTTTCTACTATAAAAATAAAACAAATATTAGATATCTTTTTTTTAAGTATATATATAATATAATGAACAAGTTCTATGTTTAAAGGGAATGTTATATATAGATGTAGATACATGTGGGACTGGAATGAAGGGATGCTTATTTCTTTTTCAAGATTGAGATAATTTATGTGAATATTAGATTTTAGTTGAATTGTTTGTAGGAAATCAAATAACTTATTTATTTGAGAATAGTGAAGGATATTTCCTCCATTGAAATTAAGTGTTACTTTATGAGCCATAGGCAATATTCTACCTATAACTTTTTTTATTTCTTCGAAGGATAATTCACCTTTATTTTTATAACAAGATTTAAATTGACGATAGTATTCAGAGCAGTGTTTACATGATAAATCGCAATATCCATTTACATAGAAAGTTATTTCGCTCAGTAATGGAGTTAGTTCATGCCCTTTATTCTCTTGTTTTTCAGCATGGCATTTCATAACAGGAGGTATTACAACAGGTTTTGTTTTCGTGGTGGGGATTATGTCACACATATATGCTTGCCTAAGTTGCGAAATGAGATAAACAACATCTTTTTCTTCTAAGATATTATTAGGTAATAAAACACAATATAAGTTATCAAGATCCAATAAAGAATTTACAATTTTCTCTATCGTATTGGTCTTTATAAATACTATTTTTTTCTTGGACTCACTATCATAAAATAAGTATTTATCTGTTTCCTTAAATATGAACACTGTAGGCTCTATATAAAGCCAACATTCTTGTAATATATCTTTCATAAATAATTTAAATTAAAGTTCCTTCATTAAATAGCTTACTATATTTAAATTGCTGGCTTTCTAATAAATCTATGTGACTTTTTAGATATTTAGTAATTTGCTTTTCATCGCAGTATGAATTGCAAACAAGCATATCTGTATCTAAATTTTTTAGTTGAAATATGCACTGATGACAACCATTTATCATGTAACAATCTTTACATTGCTTATAAATAGCATTATAGTACTTGTTGTATTTTAGGGCTATTTCATCCAAATTCAAACAAACTTTTCCATTTACTATATTCCCTAATACGTAGTGTTCCCCTATACGTTCACATGCTAATATCTTATTATAAGCTGTTATATACATTTTCCGTTGAAAAGGAGCACATGTCCCTGTCTTTGCCCTTTTTTTTATATAGTCAGAATGTAGTAATGATTCACTCTCATAAAATTCATTATTTCCGTACCATAATAAAAATTGAGATAAGTTAAAAAGACGGTGATCGCTTGTAAACCTTTCTTGAATAAGATTAATTCCTTTTTCTTCTATTGATTGACTATATGATATAAACATATTATCGAATTCTTTTTTCTTTTCTGGAAGAACTCCTGTGTTATTTAAAGAATGTATCTCTGGTATTTTACCAAATTCTTTATAAATAAAATCATGAATTTCTGCGACCGAATTTCTATTATGTAATACAGAGTTGAAAAATATATGTTTTTTAAAAAAATCAGGATATTTAGTTTGTATCATTTTCAAATTCGCAAATACTTTATCGAATGAATTATCTTTTTCTTCACGAAAAATCCTATAACTTTGTCCTTGTTTTGAGCCATCTAAACTAATAGTAATATTGAATTCGTTTTCAACAAGGAAGTCAATATGATGATGTAGGAGTGTTGCATTTGTTGTCATATTGTATTCAAATTTTCTAGTTGCTGTTTCCTTCTTTTTAAGAAAATCAACACTGCTTCTTATTAATGAAAAATTCATTAAAGGTTCTCCGCCATAAAAGCCTATCATTATATTCTGATGAGAGGATTTGTTTAAATTGGAGGACCAAAATGGTTCTAGATAATTAATAACTGCTTTTACTGTCTCTATGTTTTGTTTTTTATTAGTTCGTGGGTCATAATTGGAATATAAATGACCATAAACGCAATAAGCACATTCCAAATTACAAGATTCAGTTACTTCGAATACTATATTATGAATATTACTTAAAGTCTCTTTTAATAATTGACTAGTATATGGAAAAAAAGGTTCTTTAAAAAAAGTAGTGAAATAGTTTCTCTCTTTTAAAAAGATATATTTGCTTTTATAATATTCTACAGTACTTTCTCCAAAAGCTTGTTTTAGAGTAATACCATTTACATTTTTATATTGCAGGAGATTATTAAGTTTATCTTCACGATCTAATATATAACATACATATATAATAGGATGGCATGGCATAAATTCTTTTTTTAGGAAATCGTATAAATAATAATTTCCATGGGACGATTCTATAAAAACGGTTGAATTCATATTACTTTCTATTTTTAATTCGATAGATTATATCAGTTTTATTTAAGCTTTTTATCATTAACTTTTCCTATTAAAAAACTATAACAAAGTCTTATCCTCCTTATTTCTTTAGTTTAACAAACATCAGCATAGTATGCTCTTTTTCGTTAAAATATTTAAAGAATTCATTAAGCTGGTCCCTATGTCTTTCATCATGATATACATCACTTCTCATTTGTCTTTGTCTGGATACAGGCTTTTTATTGACTAATTCTGGTATTATTCTACCTTCTTGGTAAAGTGTTTTAGGTAGGGTCTTATGCCTATCTCCCTGCTGGTCGCTGGCGTTTACCATTATTAAGTAATCTCCCGATTGTGCGGATGGAGCAAAAGCAAGACCACCGTCATAATCATTGAATATGCCGAAATGGAAAAGTGCATGCTTGTTTTCATAGTCAAATTTATTCGTCACTTGATATAATTTAGTTGTCTTTTTGTCATAGAACAAATAGTTGGAAAGCCCCCTTGAATGCCCTCCGGCTTTATATTCCGCTATATAATAGAGGGAAGTTTCATAATAGCGGACTACATTCAACTTTTCGGCTAGTGTAGTCGTTATATAATCACTCATGGGTTTTCCCGAATATTCTGTTCTCTGTTCTAAAGGCACTTTCTTAATTTTATTTTCTACTAACAGTGCTTGCAAAGTCATATCATCGTGTACTTTCCAAAGGGTGTCACTATAATCACGGTGGTAATAACATCCATTCTGTCCTCTGAATAAGGATCGGCGCCAATCCATGTTGTTGAAATATGATTTTTCACTTGCTTGGAATTGATTTATATTCGCCTTACGCTCAATTATACTTCCTTTTCCATTGATAAAAAATAATTCGTTCGGATTATTTCCTTCATTGTTTTGACTCATGACAAATAAACTGTCGTTAAGACAAAGGAAAGAATATCTATATCCATCCACTTTTTCTTTTAAATGGATAGTCTGAAGTATATTTCCCTTTAAATCATATTTCCTGATGCATTCATCCATAAATGTATATAGATAGAAATACGATTTATCCGGCAAAAAGTCCATACTTCCTCCTCGTGCCTCTATTTTGTATAATAATTTTCCATAATGATTGAACGTATATAGGTTGAAAAAATCATAAACCAAAATTAGACTGTCAAGATATTCTATACGTGCATTGTTGCTGATACCTTGTTGTTGTAGTTTTACATAAAAAACAGTGTCGGCTATTTCGCTTAATGTAAGCGTATCTTTTTCTATTGGATAATCTGCGGTTAAAGTGATTATTCCGTTTTCTGTCTCTTGTGGATTATTTACTTGTTTTTGTGGAGATTGGCAAGAACATAAATAGAAAATACAGAATAGTATTCCTATTGATGCTTTGCAAATGGTGGATAATATCTTCATATGTATCATTATTTTTGTATTAGTATAATGTTAATATACTTGAATCAACAAGATGTTTTTTGGACTAATTAATTTGCGCAACCATAATTAAATAAAACGACAAGAAACGTTTTGATATAAGTTTTCCTCCCTTCTAAACTTTTTAATCTTATAATAACTAGCAGATTAGATTTTACGACTTATTATTAGATAGTAGCAAAAGGGGTGGTTCAAATAGTCTATTAGATTACTATCCTAAACAAAGTGAAAAATCTTATTATCACTGCTCAGTGCATATAGACTTTTCACATCTGTTTAGAATAACCAATCAGAAATGTCATTAGAATATTGACATTCTCTTTACAAAAGGCTCTTTACGTAGAAGGATTCCAGAAAGCGCTTTCATTATAACCTGTGGTGTTTATGCCACAACCACATGATTCTGAACCACCACCAATAGAATCGTAGCCATATTCGTAATTGAATATGTCATTCATGTTTGTTGAAGCTGAACCATGACAGCCACATGTAGCTCCTCCTTTAAGAGTACTCAGTTCATTCATTAGAAGATTTTTTTCTTCCAAATTGTGTAATTTAATAACTTTAAGTAGTTTCATACCTTTAATTTCTAATTAAAATATTTATAAAAAAGATACATTCCTTAATATTTTGTTTTCTTTGCTTCTTTAACGGTTACTTGATGTCTATTAAAACTATTAGCTATATGTATTTTAAATACCTATTTTAAAGTTTCCCGATAAGGAGGTTCCTCTGGGGGTAGTTATCAATAAATTATAATTCCCTGCTGTATATCGGCTTATGTCGAATATTTCAGTTTGGAAATCATTAAATGACACCGTGCGTGTTTCTACCGTACCTGAGTTTCCCACAATAGAGATAGTTACATCTTCTATTGCATCAAAAAAGGTAAGGGTAAGTTGAGCCCCATCCAGATATGCCTCAAGAGGGAGAACCAAAGACCTGTCTTTATGGTCCTCAAACTTTCCCATAATCTGAATTTCGGTGGGATAAGTTTCTTTCTTATCTTCATTTACTGTCCCCCATGCGGGAATAGTAATAAATGCAAGGAGCAAAAAAAGTACGTGTTTCATAGTCTGAAATTTTAAATGATGGCAAACATAAGCCTATTTTAATTCATATCCAAATGAAACTTGGGGAAATAATGAGATATCATTATCTTGCTGACTATTAACATATTACTATATTTTATACCGCATTTAATTGCCGAAAATGAGATATTATGACGAAAGGCAAATGTTAAAAAAGTACATAAATCACGCTTCCAACTCTTTTATAGAATTGATAAATTCTACAAAAATATGTTTTCCTCCCTTGGGAAGCCCTACTTTTTTACAAATATCACTGGTATATCGTTCGACAGTCCGCTCCCCGATACCCAGCAATGTGGCAATGTCTTCTATGCTAAGGTTTAGTGCAGTTAAACAACATACGTCCATAAGCTGATTTGATTTGGATAATACTGGGTAATGCTTTATCAGCTTATCGGTAAAATTTTGATTCGTCAAGTTAAGCCATTGACGCAGGTTGTCTCTCTCCCGCTCTTTGTCATACGTTTTGTCCTTCGTGATGGACAAATAGGTTTTGAAGATTGAACTATAATCATCCTCTTTGTCCTCCTTGCTCTCCTTTGTTTTGTTTATGAAATACTTCAGCCTTCTTTTTTCATTTTTTAAATCGTTTATTTGACTTTCCAACTCGCTTATTTGGATTACATAACGTTCGTTTTCTTGGGAACTACTAGTTAGTACCTTCTTCTTCTCTTCCAATTCTTCTATTTGTTTTTGCAGAGCATTTGCCTTTCTCCATTTTTTTTGCAAGAAAGTAACTGCAATTATACAAATGAGTGAACCAACAACACTAGTTAGTATCCATTTAAAATATAGTTGGTCGTTGGTACGCGCCAGTACTTCATTATCGTATTTCTGCTGTATTTTTCCTACTTCTTCTGCACGGTTTTCCTTGTAAATGGAGTCTGTTAGTGTTATATAATGATTTAGATAGGAATGCTCTTGGGGATGAGAAGCCAAAAAATAGTTTAATAAATCCAGATAGCTATTGGATCGCACTAGCAAGTCCGGGCAAGACAATAAGTGAGTAAAGAGACTGTCTGCTTTCTCTTTCTGTCCAGTATATGCATATAGATTGGCCAGTCCCAGCGACAACTTGTCGGGAAAATGGGGAGAAGATAATCGTATGGCATGAATCAGATATTTTTCTGCTTCTGCATAGTTCTTTTCAAATATCTTTCTGTTTGCTATATTATTGTATATTTTGACCTGAAGGTCAAGGTCATTTAGAGAATCGGCAATATCTATTAAGGTATTGATGCACCTATTAGCGCTGTCCGCTTGATGAAGGGTATAATAAAGAGTTGACAGATTGAGCAAATTACTGGCGTATGCAACCGTGTCCTTTCCATCTATATTTGCTTGCAAGGCTTTTTGGTAATATTCTTTAGCCGGCTCGAAATGGAAAGATTTTTTATTAACATATCCCAAGCTGCTATAAATACGGGCAACATACTGTTTTTCATTCATATCGGGAATACACATTTCGGCTTCTTTGTAAGCTAGCAGGGCATTGGGAATGTCTTTGGTATATTCTTCCAATATACATCCCTTCACATAAAAGGCTGCCCCTTTTTTATCTGCGTCATTCTTATCTTTATAATATTCTATGGCAAGGTTTATCAATGAATCGGAGGATACAGAGATATAACAGCGATATTGGGCTAACGAAAGCAGCAAAGCATAGTCTGCCTGCTCTTTTCCGGTTAAGTGCCGAGAGGTAGAGATGGATTCCAGTATATGCAGTGCCGAATCGGAAGCGGCCCATATAAGTTCCTCCGCTTGCGACAAGTGCTCTGTGACATGACGAGTGGAACGGTAGCAGGCTGTACATGCCAATAGTAATAGAATGGTCAGGATAAATAGAATGTTTTTCTCCCTTTTCATAGTTAGTTATATATATTATTGCGAAGTAAATAAAAAAGTTTCGCAATATCAAAGTTTTAGAAACTTAACGACTCGTTTTTTACAGATTATCAGAACACAGCCAAATGCTGAAGGCAGATTGGGAAGGGACTTGGGAAGCACGGCTGAAGGGAGGATGAGGGGATGTGCTTGCTAAAAATCAGTATTGAATTGTCGTAACTCCGCCCGCAGCAGATGTGCCCTTCCCTCCGTCATGCTGTCCAGCAGTTCCCAAAAACGAGGACCGTGATTCATTTCTTTTGTATGCGACAGCTCGTGCAACAGCACATAATCCATCAGGTGCGAAGGCAACAGCATCAAATAACAGGAAAGGTTTATACTCCCGGCCGCCGAGCAACTGCCCCAACGTCCTTTGCTTCCGGTTATCTTCACTCGTTTGTATGACAAGCCATAGTGTTCTGCCAATGCATCAAGCAAAGGTGGCAAATATTCACCCGCCACTTTCTTCATCGCCCTGATAATGGCATTGCGCACCAACCGCTGCACCTCCTCCTTTGTAAAGTCAACATCACGAGGACAAATGATTTTTATTCCTTCCTCCGTATTCCGCACAGAAAAACAGGTAAAATTGCCTTTTTCCAGCCATAGCCTGAAACAAGGGGTCTGAATACGGAAATCCAAGTCTATAGATTTCTTGCATACCCTCTGCCAGTCCTGCAACAAGCGTTCACGATATTGCTCTACAACTTCCATCACCTTACTGCTCAGGCTGTAAGGCGGTACCGTAACATGCAGTCCATCCGGCTTTACACGCATGGTAATGTTACGTGCCAAACGATGGGTACGCACAATAATACGATTGAAATCTTTGTCAGCTAATACTCTCTTTGTTGCCATATCAGCCACAAAGATATATTATTCATAAGAAAAAAAAGAGGAAATTGCAACTTTACTGTTATCCTCTTCGTCTAATAGATAGAAACCAATAAAAAACACAGAAATATGAAACGTACATACTTTTACTTATTCAGTCTGGTTATGACTCTGACAAGCTGTGTAAACGGCATTGCTCCCAGCAAGAACAAAATAACCAAGAAATACAGTGTGGAAGCATTCGATAATATTGCCAGCCAGGGTACCGTCAATATTGTATTCAAGCAAAGTAATGCCACAACTGTAGAGGCTTATGGCCCCGACAATATCATTTCCAGTCTTATTGTCACTTCGGAAGACAGTACACTGCACATCTCCATGAAGAAAGGTGTGAAATTCCGCAGTTTGAAGAACAACAATGTCACAATCACTATTACTGCTCCCAAATTGAGCAGCATCAGCCAACAAGGTACAGGCAATATAACCTTGAAAGATTCCGTCAAGGTAGATGATATAAAAATCACCTCTAACGGAACAGGAAACTTTAAAGCAGATGAATTGACCGCCGATAATATAAGCGTAAGATCCGACGGAATAGGCAATGTCATACTGAAAGGAAAGGCAGAGAAGGCAAGCTATCACATCAAAGGTATTGGAAACCTAAACGCCAAAGATATGATTGTTTCAGATGTTGTCGTTGAACAAAAAGGCATTGGAAATGTTTCTTGTTATGCATCAGGAAAGATAACCGTAAGTACAAACGGAATAGGCAATGTTGATTACTTTGGGAATCCCCCAACTACCGATATAAATAAATCCGGTATCGGTAACGTAAAAAGAAGATAAAGCTCATTTCATAATTCTCTCTTTACATTAGATTATCTACCTAAAAAAGGATTACTGCTCACGCGGTAATCCTTTTTACATTATTTAGTTAGTTAATTTAAAATTTGAGAGAATTGAAACTTCACAGCCTCGAATTAAAAAGTTGTTTTAATAAGCACTAACTATCTATTTATATATAAAAGCAAATGAAAATGTTATCTAATTCTTCACTCCTGCTGCCTCATCTCCGGCTATCTTTGTAACCGTATCTATCGGCAGCACCGGTTCGTATGCCACTTGCGGATCATTTACGGTATCACGGTAATCATCATGCATATACACCATATCGCTACCATCATCCTGCATGGAACGTTGCACCACCGTTCCCATCACAAACAAGACAGCTATCATGGCAGCAGCCTTGAACAACGGCATAAAGCGCGTTCGCAAAGTGAGGCGTTGCGCTTTCACAACCGGTTTTTCCACCCGGGCCAGAACCTTGGCATCAAAGTCACTGCCCAGCCCCCTCTCCTTCTCAATCTCCTGATAAGCAAACATTGCCTTGTAACGGAGTAAATGAGCAGGAATCTCTTTCTGATGAAAGAAAGAACGCAAAATCTGTTCCTCTTCCAAGGAAGTCTCACAGTTCCAGTAGCGTTCCAATAACTGTTCAATGTACTTATAATCCATAATCTTCTATTTCCGTATATCTTTGTTTTATCTTTTGCCGACTGCGAAAGAGATTGATTTTCACCTGCTCTTCCGTTATCTGCAAAATATCTGCAATTTCTTTATAGCTCTTTCCTTCAATATCCCGCAACTGCATAATACTTCGCTGCTTTTCGGGAAGTTCGTTCAGCAGGCGGTGAATCAAACCTAATTGCTCACTCTGTGCCAACTGTTCATAAGGGTTCAATGCATCGGGCAGTTCCTGTGTTTCGGGTGTCAATTCCATGTGCTGTGAATCTATCTTTTCACTCCGGTCTATTGCCAGATTTCTTGCTACCGTCAGACAGTAGGCTTCGATGGATTCAAAATTCGGCCACTCATCACGTTTATTCCATACCCTAATCATCGTATCCTGCACCACATCCTCCGCTTCAGCACTGTTCAGCGTAATACGAAAAGCCAACCTGTAGAGTTTGTCTTTCAGGGGCAAAATGTCGTTTCGGAAACTGATTTCTTGCATTGCTCTGTAATAATGACGGGTGAGTTGTACAAAAGTTACACCCACCCGCCTATTTTTTGAATTATTTTTTGATTATAGTTCCGCCTTCTCCCTTAATGGCTGAAGCCAAGGTAATTACAACCTGACTCACTCCTGCATCAATGGCAGAGAAGGAATTTTCCAGTTTAGGTATCATCCCTCCCTGAATGATACCTCGGGCTACATACTCTTTAAATTCTTCGGGAGTAATAACAGGAATGACGCTATCATCGTCATTTTCGTCGCGTAATACGCCTTTCTTCTCAAAACAATAGACAAGTGTCACATCAAAAAGTGGCGCCAACGCTTTTGCTGTCTCCCCGGCAATGGTATCGGCATTGGTATTCAGCATACTTCCCTGCCCGTCATGAGTCAGAGGAGCCATGACAGGAACAATACCCTGACGAATCAGTGTAGCCAGAAAATCGGCATTCACCTTTTCCACATCACCTACATAGCCATAATCCACCTCTTTCACCGGCCGTTTCACTGAACGAATAACGTTCATATCCGCTCCGGTCAGCCCGATAGCATTCACTCCTCTAGCTTGCAGACCGGCAACGATATTCTTATTGACCAGTCCGCCATAAACCATAGTCACAACCTTCAGCGTCTCGGCATCCGTAATGCGACGGCCATTCACCATTTTACTTTCAATACCCAATCGGGCAGCCAGTTTGGTGGCTGAACGTCCCCCACCGTGCACCAACAATTTATATCCTTCAATAGCGGAAAAGTCGGCCAAAAGCCGACTAAGCGTAGTTTCTTCCTCTACAATCTTTCCGCCTACCTTTATGACAGTCAGTTTTTCTTTCATCCTTTTATTCCAAATAAGTATATCCATAAAGCCCGGAACGGTAGTTGGACAAAAATTCTTTTCCTTCTTCTACCGATATCTTACCTTCTTTTACAGATTTAGTCACCCAGGTTTCCAATGTACGCACCAGTTTCTTCGGATTATACTGAACATAATCCAACACTTCCGCCACGGTTTCGCCATCAATCACCTGATCAATAGAATACCCTTTATCATCTACCGATACATGCACTGCATTCGTATCACCAAACAAATTGTGCATATCTCCTAAAATTTCCTGATAAGCTCCCACTAAAAAGACACCTATGTAATAAGACTCTTTTTGCTTCAATGAATGCACAGGCAGGTCGTGCGATACATAACGGGTAGATATAAAGTTGGCTATCTTTCCGTCAGAGTCACAAGTAATGTCTTGCAAAGTAGCATTCCGGTCGGGTTTCTCGTCCAGTCTTTGGATAGGCATAATGGGGAATATCTGATCTATCGCCCAAGAGTCCGGCAAAGACTGGAAAAGCGAAAAGTTACAGAAATATTTATCAGCCAATAATTTATCCAATTTACGGAATTCATCGGGAGCATGTTTTAACCCGGAAGCAATTTGATTAATCTCACGAGTCACAGACCAATAGAGACGTTCTATCTGCGCACGGGTTCTTAAATCCACAATACCATGACTGAACAAATCCAGTGCCTCTTCACGAATTTGCTGTGCATCATGCCATGCCTCCAACATACGGCTCTGATTCAAATTATCCCATATTTCATATAGTTCATGCACCAGTTCATGGTCTTTTTCACTTACTTCAAAGTCTTCATCCATTTCGGGCAGAGTAGCTGTTTCCAGCACTTCAAAAATCAGCACCGAATGGTGTGCCGTCAGTGAGCGACCACTTTCTGTAATAATATTGGGGTGCGGAATATTATTTTTATCACTAGCATCCACCAACGTAGAGATAGAGTCGTTTACATACTCCTGAATAGAATAGTTCACGCTGCTTTCACTATTGGAAGACCGGGTACCGTCATAGTCAACCCCCAAGCCTCCACCGATATCAACAAACTCAACATTGAAGCCCATTGCGTGTAATTGTACATAGAACTGTGAAGCTTCACGTAAAGCTGTTTTAATACGGCGTATCTTGGTTACTTGACTTCCGATATGGAAATGAATCAACTTCAAACAATCTTTCATGTCTTTCTTTTCCAAAAAGTCAAGTGCTTCCAGCAACTCACTGGAAGTCAATCCAAACTTGCTGGCATCTCCACCGCTATCTTCCCATTTTCCACTGCCCGAAGAAGCCAGTTTAATACGAATACCTATATTAGGGCGTACATTGAGCTGTTTCGCCATCTTTGCAATCAAGCGTAACTCATTCATCTTCTCTACTACCAGAAAGATACGTTTCCCCATCTTCTGAGCCAGTAAAGCCAACTCAATATAGCTCTCATCTTTATATCCGTTACAGATAATCAGCGAGTCTGAGTCCGTGTTAATAGCAATCACTGCATGCAATTCGGGTTTGGAACCGGCTTCCAGTCCTAAATTAAACTTCTTGCCATGACTTATGATTTCTTCCACCACCGGACGCATTTGGTTCACTTTAATAGGATAGATGATAAAGTTTTCAGCTTTATAACCATACTCTTCGGATGCTTGCTTGAAACAGTTCGAAATTTTTTCGATACGATTATCAAGAATATCCGGGAAACGAACCAGCATAGGTGCTGCGACATCCCGTAACTGAAGCTCGTCCACCAATTCTTTCAAATCGACTGCGACACCGTTCTTACGGGGAGTTACCACTACATGACCTTTGTCATTGATACTAAAGTACGAAGTTCCCCAACCTGTAATGTTGTAGAGTTCTTCCGAATCTTCAATACGCCATTTTCTCATTTCTTGTTCTGTGCAAATAGTGTGTATACTTTTACTAAATAGATTATAACTTTCAATCTGTTTATTTATCCAACAGCTTTCTCAAGCTATCTACTGATGCCTGTATCTGCGACTTGTCTTCCAACTCGTCGGCCCGAAACAGAAACTTCGCCTGCGAATAAAAAGGATGACGCTTCTGCAACGCTTCACAAATAAAGTTCATCAATTCTTCATCGCTTTTGTTTGCCAATAACGGACGTTGTTGCTTCGCCACTTTTAAACGGTGAAACAACACCTCGGGCTCCACCTGAAGAAACACGGTATCCCCACAAGCATTCATATAGTCCATATTGTCAAAAAAACAAGGAGTGCCCCCACCGGCCGAGATTACAACATCTTCAAACTCAGCCACCTCATGCAACATTTTTTGCTCCAATTCGCGGAAACCCTGTTCACCGCGTTCTGAAAACAACTGCTGAACAGTTTTATGAAAACGCTCCTCAATATACCAATCCAAGTCTATGAAAGTAAGACCCAGTTCGCGGGAAAACGCTTTACCCAAAGTCGTTTTCCCCGCACCCATATATCCTATTAAAAATATACGTGTCATTTCTTTTTCTTAGCTGCCACTCGTTTACGAGTCTCACTTTTTTCTTTCTGCAGTTCTATCACCTTAAAGCAAGTTTCCAGATTTAAATCTTTCGGTTCTACGCTTTCAGGAATCTTATAATTCTTTTTCTGATAAGCAATATAAGGTCCGTAACGACCGTTCAGAATCTGCAAATCAGGCTCTTTATCAAATGTTTTAATAATCTTCTTTTCGGCAGCTTCGCGCTTGGCATTAATCATTTCAATCGCTTTTTCCAAGGTAACCTCCATCGGATCTTCCCCCTTGGGAATAGAGACGAATACATTATTATGACGGACATAAGGTCCAAATCGTCCCACTCCTACCGTCACTGTCTTATCTTCATACTCACCTAACGTTTTCGGGAGCTTGAACGAATCAAGCGCTTCTTCCAACGTAATTGTTTCTATCGAAAGACCTTTCGGCAAGTGCGCAAACTTGGGTTTTTCTTCATCATCGGCTATGCCTATCTGTATCACCGGGCCAAATCGACCAATTTTTACGGATACAGGCTTCCCACTCACCGGATCATTGCCTAGAATTCTTTCACCCACCTTATGCTCGCTCTTCGCATTCATGGTCTTGTCTACCAACGGATGGAAGCCGTCGTAAAAGTTCTTCATTACACTCGTCCACTCTTTCTCGCCTTCCGCCACTTCATCAAATTCTTTTTCAACACTCGCGGTGAAATTATAGTCCATAATTTCGGGGAAGAATGCCATCAAGAAGTCATTAACCACTATACCTACATCAGTAGGCAATAGTTTAGACTTCTCATTTCCGGTTGTTTCCGTCTTGACTGTTTCGGTTATCTTGTTCCCTTTGAGCTTCAATATCTCGTATGGACGTTTTACGCCTTCACTGTTTCCTTTTACCACGTAGCCACGTTGCTGGACCGTCGATATGGTAGGAGCATATGTAGACGGACGCCCGATGCCCAGTTCCTCCAGCTTACGCACCAGACTGGCCTCGGTATAACGCGGAGGACACATACTGAAACGCTGAGTGGCAGAAATTTCCTTACTCTCTAATGACTGTCCTTTACTCAAAGGAGGCAACAAGCGGCTTTCATCCTCTTGTTCGTTATCGTCGTCATAAGACTCTTTATATACACGCAAATAGCCATCGAAAATCACAACTTCACCAATAGCAACAAAAGTTTCTTCACTATTGCTGATAGAGATAGTAGCAGTGGTCTTTTCAAGTTCAGCCTCTGCCATCTGTGATGCAACAGTACGTTTCCAAATCAATTCGTACAATCTCTGCTCCTGTGACGTTCCCGCAATAGTCTCGTTCGACATATCCGTCGGACGAATCGCTTCGTGAGCTTCCTGAGCACCTTTTGTCTTCGTTGCAAACTGACGTGTCTTCACATACCTTTCTCCCATCAGTGAAATGACAGTTGATTTGCAGGCCGCCAATGCCAAGTCCGAAAGATTCACAGAGTCGGTACGCATATAAGTAATCTGCCCGCTTTCATACAACCGTTGCGCCACCATCATAGTCTGCGCAACCGTAAACCCTAACTTCCGAGCAGCTTCCTGCTGCAAAGTGGAAGTGGTAAATGGAGCAGCCGGCGACTTCTTAACCGGACGAGTCGTAATATCTTCAATAGAAAACTCTGCATCCTTACACAATTCAAGGAATGCCTGAGCCTCTTCTTTTGTCTTAAAACGTCTGTCTAACTCAGCTCTCACTTCCGTTTTATTACCATCGGCATCAGGAGCTTCAAATATTGCTGTTACACGATAAGAAGGCTCACTGACAAAAGCGTGCACCTCACGCTCACGTTCCACAATTAACCGAACAGCAACAGACTGCACACGACCGGCAGAAAGAGCAGGTTTTACCTTCTTCCATAAAATAGGAGAAAGCTCAAAACCTACAATCCTGTCCAAGATACGACGCGCTTGCTGAGCATTTACAAGGTTCACATTTATGTCACGCGGGGTTTCAATGGCTTTTAATATCGCAGTTTTGGTTATCTCGTGGAATACAATACGCTTTGTCCTCTTCGGGTCCAGTTCCAACACTTCATATAAATGCCACGAAATGGCTTCTCCCTCACGGTCCTCATCGGATGCGAGCCACACCATATCAGCGTTCTTTGCCGCAGCTTTCAACTCGCCGACCAATTTTTTCTTATCAGAAGGTATCTCATAAGTCGGTTCAAATCCCTTCTCTACATCGATACTGAAATCTTTCTTCTTTAAGTCACGGATATGCCCGTAACTGGAAAGGACTTTATAGTCTTCTCCTAAGAATTTTTCTATGGTCTTGGCTTTTGCGGGTGACTCTACAATTACAAGATTTTTTTGCATAATATAATGTATTCCATTTTATTTAAGGGCAAAAGTAGAAAAAAAGCAGAACTACACCTATATAATAAGGTATGTTTCTGCTTTTTTTTCTTAAAAAGGCTCTTTTTAGAAGCCTATTTAACTAAAATCGAAAACTAAGACCACCTAAAACATTCAGTTTTTCGGCAGGGTATCCTCCTTCGTAATAATATTGTTTATTTAACAGGTTGTTCACATCCACAAAGATAGAGATGTCTTTTAAAAGCTCATAGGTAGCACCCACACTCAGATTACTGACAGGATCGACATCCTCACCCTTACGCTTTACATAATCATAACCTAACCGAAGCTTTAAACCGTCCATCAGCTTGGCATCAACTTTAAAGTTCAGTTCCATTTCAGGCTTCATGGCAACTATCATATCGTCGTCACTATCTGTTGTCCAACCGTAATACGTACCTTTTACCGATGCATCAAAATAGTCCTTATAGCCATATTTCACTTCTGCACCTCCATAACCAATTTTTCCTTTATCCTGTACAAAACCCGTATATACAAATTGTCCCGCAGGCACTAACGTACAGAATAACTCATGTTTACGTATCTGATAACCACCAAATATATTAAACCATAACCCACTTACAGGAGACGCCTTAAAACCCAAAGTTGCATCAAAAGGAACATAAGTCGCATCAAGCTGCTGCTCTGTTCCCCAATAGGGAGAGATGCGGCTCAACATACGATAATCGTTTACCTGTCTGCCTCCTTGTGCATTCAAATAAAGAATATAACTATCGGAGAAGATATACTCAGCACGAATGTCCGGGGCTACATCTATACCGCTATCATTACCGGTCATCCAGTCGACATGCGCACCCAGATGCAGTCTCCAGCTATCTTCATCAATAGCATAATAAGGATTCAGACCTAAAGAAGTATAATCCTTCATCAAGTCATCTGAATAAAATAAATTATCCATTTCAAATTTAATACCCACACGCTGAATATCGCTCAGTTTTCCCCATACATCACCTGCTGTATGAATTATTTTTTCCGTGCTGTTCTCATCAGAAATTGCCGGATATTTCTGTTTAAAATACTGAAAGCCTGTTTGTACAGTAAATTGCAATGGCATCATTTCATCCGTAGAAGACAACCCGACATAGAAATCTCCCAGTGTGTGATGCTGTTTATCATTCTCGCCGGAGATAGAAGAAATCGGACTCAACATATAATTAAATACACGAGAATGAAATCCTCCTCCAAGATTCAAATCCATATTCCTGAAACTATGTCTATACCCTATATTGAAAGAAGAAGAATAAAAACGGGATTTCCAATCATTATCAATTGCATCTTTCAGGGTTCCATTCATGCCATCCAATGAAGTAGCAACATTCAGACGGTCACCTTTCGTAATGTCCCATATATATCCGGCCTTGAAGTCCACATTACCATAATTACCGGCACCCGCACGCACATATCCTCGTTTGGCCTTCTCCCATTCCCATTCACGGACTATAGGAAACATTTCTTCATAATTCCAGGCAGCCACAGGACGCAAAGCCGTAGCATACTCAATTCCTTTCTTCACTACTGCCGGTTCTTCCACCCTGGGCAACACATTTATTTTGGAAGCATCCATGACAGTAGGGTTATACTCATTCTCCACTACCACAGTGCGGTTCAAAGTACTGTCTTGCTGTGCATATACAGCCGACAGAGGCAACAAGCCCACAAACGCTATAATTGCTATTTTCTTCATAATCTTTAATTTTCGGCATTTAACTTATTCAGTCTGCTCTCTATCATTCCTGCAATATCATCATCTGCCTGGTAATTCTGCTTCAATGAAAGCAAATATTGCTTAGCATCTAAATTACGTCCCAATTTCATATAAACATCAGACAACAGCACAAAGCTACGCGCCAACCAATAAGTATGTGGAGTGCTGACTTCAATATAATCCAAGACTTCTTTCTCAGCCTGTTCTGTCTGCCCGGCATCAAAATAAATCTGCGCCACTTTATATTTTGCTTCTGCACCATATATATTGCGAGTGTCTTTTGCCAATATCTTCAAATCATCCATGGCACCTTCCACTTTTCCTGCATCCAGATAAGCCTTGGCACGATAATAATGAGCCTCGTTGGATAATTCAGGAGCAACCTTTGTCTCCGCCAGCAAATCCGTTGCCGCCAGCATTACTTCTTCTCCATTGCCCAACATATAAGCGCTACGAAGTACGCCTGTCTTTGCCAACTGCCGGCGTTCCGGCAAAACAGCTTTATCTTTCAGTTGCTTATAAACAGTCAACGCTTTTTCATAGTCTTTTGCCGAGTAAGCCATCTCAGCACTCATCATCATGGCATCTTCCGAATATTTATTATTGGGATAAGCCAAAACTTTGTCCAAATGTTCTATCGCACTATTGTAAGCCTTCCGGTTATAATCTATCAACCCGACATAATAATTGGCATTCAAACTAAATGCACCTTCCGGGAAAGTTTGCAGATAATGAGTAAAACTATTGCGTGCTTCATCTATTTCACCGCGCATATATACCCTTTCGGCAGCAACATAAGTCAACGAATCACGTTCGTTCACATCAAAATTGGCTCCACCGGGAATGGTAGAAGCAAAGTTGGCATATTCATCCACCTTATTCAAATCAATATAAATAGACTTCAAATCTCTTTGGGCAAGACGAGCCTCCTCACTACCCGGATAATTAGTGATTACCTGCTTATAAGCCTGGATAGCCTCCGGATACTTATCTCCTTGATAATAGAGCAAACCTATTTCGTTAGCCGCTCGACGGGCCATATTGCTTTCCGGGAATTTCTTCAACAAAATATTGAAACGATTAATAGCATTCGTATGATCCTCCATTTGAACAAAAGCACGGCCTTGCTCATACAAAGCATCATCCAGATATTGAGACTCGGGATAATCCGCTATCAAACGGTTTAAAATTTGTATCTTTCCGGTATAATCCTTCTGCAAGCCACGGACAAAAGCCTCTTGATATAAAGAATAATCCCCCAAAGAAGGATCTATTTCCACAGCACGGGCATAATCCTGACGGGCCGAATCAAAACGGCGGGCATAAAAGTTACAGTCACCGATACGATTGTAAGCATCTGCCTGTACAGCACGGTCATTGACAGTTCCACGGTCAACAAAACGGGTAAACCAATTCAATGCACCATTATAATTCTTTTGTTTAAAATCAGTATAACCCAAATTGTAAAGCGCCAGCCCGTACTCCCGATTCATCTTATCGGGAGCGAATTCCAAGTACCGGCGTAAATCATTTCCAGCCTGAGCATAGTGTTCCAGTCTGTAGTTTGCCTCACCACGCCAATAATATGCATCAGCCTTAGCAGACATGTTATATTGCCCGATAGCCAAAGAGCGGTTAAAATATTCTATTGCTTTGGAAAAGTCGGCATTAGCAAATGCCTGAGTACCGAGACGGAACAGAATCTTTTGTTTTGCTTCCATGATTCGTGCACCCGGATGCTCAATCTTTGCAATAGACTTCAATGCAGCTTCGTAGCTACGAGTATTCATATACACCTCTATCAAGTAATCATTTACCCGTTCGGCATACGGCGAGTTGGGAAATTCATTAAGAAAACGTTCAAATGCCGTTACAGATTCAGCAAAAGGAGAATAAGAAGTCTCATGTATACACAAAGCATAATTATAAAGAGCCTGCTCTTTCACCAACGGGTCAAATCCTGATGCAGACGCCTGCTCAAAAGCCATTCTTGCCTGATTGCGTTCCTTCAAATTCAAATAAGCCAAGCCCATGTGCAAATATGCATTCTGAGACAAAGCATCATTCACCGAAGTCGTTTCACCCAGTGTGGCAGCCGCCTTTGAATAAACACCGGTATAATAATAACTCATACCCAACTCATACAACGCTTTACGCTGCGGACGCGACACCGCACCCTGATAACGTTCCAGCGGTGCAATAGCAGCCTGGTAATTATTCAGCCCAAAACAGGCTTCTCCCAAAACACGTTCCATCTGAGCCTCATCTTTATGACCGGAATAAACCTTTAAATAGCGTTCAGCCACCGAACGTGCCTGTTCATAATTACCTTGCAATAAATAAATCTCTCCTATATAATAAGGCACTAAAGATGAATATACAGCATCATCTTTCAAAGATAAAAAAGCGTCTAATGCCTTATTATACCGTTTTTCCACATAATCGATATAAGCCAAGTTATAAGTGGCATCCGATTGATAACGCGGGCTCACCTCTTTCAGTAAAAGGAACCATACGGAAGCATCGCGCAAATTACCTTCCTTTAAATAAGAAGTGGCAAGACGCATGGCACAATCATCGCGTTCCGCATCAGGCAGTGCCTCAAGGTCACACGCCCTAAACATAGCTATTGCCTCCTTATATTTACCTTCTTCAAAATACACCGAAGCAATCAAAGAACGTACCCTGTCTGTATATCGTGAATCCGGGTATTTATCCAGATAAGCCTGCAACAGCTCCACACTGTTTTTTGACTTCAATTCATATTCTCTGCATACCCTTCGGTATTCCTTATCGCCTGCCACGTCATCGGGAAGAATTTGCTGGGCCATACTTTGCAAAGCACATCCCCCCATCAATGCAGCTATTAATAGAGTCCTTTTCTTCATATTCTATTCTAATATTTATATTCTTTCAAAAAGCGTTTTACTCCCTCACGTACAGAGTCAAGACCAAATTCTTCAGGATTCACTTTGTCAAGCGGCATCCAAAAAGAATCCGCCACATCATCCATCGCTTCAAGATGAGTCGCATCTTCCACCGTACAAAGGAAAAACTGGTCTAAGGTATGTACCAAAAAGCCGGAATAAAGATAAGTATTGGGCAACGAAAACAGATATGCCGCTTTTTCCACTTTCAGTCCTGTTTCCTCCAGCACCTCACGCGCCACACCTTCCTCTCCGGTTTCATACATATCTATAAACCCTCCCGAAAGGTCCAGTGTTCCTTTCTTGGGTTCTTTACCCCGACGGCAAACCAATAATTCATTCCTCTCATTCAAGATAAATGCCACTGTAGCGGCACTTGAATTAAAGTAGTAGACAAAACCACAATCCGCACAGCGTTTGGACTTCTCATTATTCACCACAAAATGTGAAGAACCACATTTGGGACAGTACTTGAATAGTTCTAGTGGATGCATAATTACTCCTTTTCTTTTATAGACACCGCAAAGATAGCTTAAATGACAGATAATTCATTAATTAAATCTAAAAGAAGAAAGAGAAAACACAATTCTTAGTACATTTGTTAGCAAATACAAATGTAAATTACTCACATGGAGATTGTTATAATTATCGCACTTATTTTACTAAATGGGGTATTCGCCATGTCCGAAATAGCCTTGATTTCTGCTCGCAAAAGCAGTCTGAACAATGATGTCCGTCACGGCAGTTCCACCGCGCGTATCGCCTTAAAATTAGCCAATGACCCGGATAAGTTTTTATCGACCATACAAATCGGAATTACTCTGATTGGTATTCTCACCGGTATTTATTCCGGCGATGTATTGGCGTCTGATTTCAGCAAAGTACTGACTGCAGCAGGCATACCAGTCACTTATGCCCATATAATAGCACAAATTCTGATTGTCATCTTAGTGACCTATCTCACCATTATTTTCGGAGAGCTTGTCCCCAAACGAATCGGAATGAGCGCATCCACACGCGCAGCCAAGCTACTGGCACGCCCCATGTATTGGCTGTCAGTCATAGCTTCTCCTTTCGTATGGATTTTGGCAAAAAGTACTTCACTGATTTTCAACCTGCTGCATATAAATACAGCAGAGGAAAAAGTTACGGAAGAAGAAATCAAATCCATGATTGACGAAGGAGCCGAGAATGGCGAGGTACAAGAAGTAGAGCAAGATATCGTAGACCGCGTTTTCTCTTTGGGCGACCGCAGCATCAATACCATTATGACTTATCGTAATGATATAGTATCTATTGATATAGATATGGGAAACAAGCAGATTTATGATATTGTATGCCAGCATTTATATCAAGTTTATCCGGTGACACAAGACAATACTTTGGATAATATTATAGGTGTGGTTTACCTGAAAGATCTTTTCGGTAAATTAGAAGAAGTGAACTTTAATCTGCGTGATGTTATTCGTCCGGCACAATACTTCCATGAAAACATGGATGTCTATAAGGTATTGGAACAAATACGCCAGCACCACATTAAATATGGACTGATCTGCGATGAATTCGGCAGTTTGCAAGGAGTCATTACAATGAAAGACATATTGGAAGCATTGGTAGGGGCACTACCCGGCGATTCGGAAGAACCGGATATCATTCTCCGCAAAGACGGCAGTTGGCTGATAGACGGACAATGTTCTTTCTATGACTTCTTAAGTCATTTTGAAATGGAAGATTTATATTCCGAATATAATTATAACACATTGAGCGGACTTATTCTGCAGCAGTTGGGACATGTTCCCAAAACCGGAGAACTTCTCCAATGGAACGATTTCCTTTTTGAAATTGTAGATATGGACGGAGCACGCATCGATAAGATATTGGTCACCCTGTCAGACAAAAACAAAGAAGATAAATAAGATATGTTACAAAGAGATTATATTATGCGTTTGGTTCGCCAATTCATAGAAGCATTGGAAAAACTGGTGGAAGAAAAGAAAAAAGAGGATGGTCCTGAGTTTCAGTTAAAGATACAAAGTATCTATCGAGCCTATTTTAACCATAGCCATCACTTCTATTATGAACAGGATGCGGAATATATTTTAACCGATCTGTCTCAAGACTATGAAGGGCAAGAGTTTCTGACCCGAATCGATATGTTATCGGAGTTGCTCTATCAAGACGCTCTATTGAAAGAGCCGGACGAAAAGAAATACCTTTTAGCAAAAGCACTCTATCTAAAAGAGTATTTGGACAGCCATAGTGATACCTTTTCTTTTGAGCGAAGAAACAAAATAAATGAAATCAAGAAGTTATTAGAGTTATAGACTAAAAAAATGCACTTTTTTTCAAAGAATATGTGTTTTTTCTTTCAAAATAGTAGATAAATTAAAAACTATTCCTATATTTGCTTACAGATTGACAACACTAAAATCAAAATATTATGGAGAAAATAGACAGTCTTGACAGACAGATCCTTGAAATTATATCTCAAAATGCTCGCATCCCATTTAAAGATGTCGCAGCAGAATGTGGCGTTTCCCGTGCTGCTATTCACCAACGCGTACAAAGATTGATTGATTTGGGCGTCATTATCGGTTCGGGATATCATGTAAATCCTAAAAGTTTAGGATATAGAACATGTACGTATGTAGGAATCAAACTAGAAAAAGGCTCAATGTATAAAGCTGTAGTAAATGAATTAAAAAAGATTCCCGAAATAGTGGAATGCCATTTTACTACCGGTGCATACACCATGCTGACAAAAGTATATTCTCGTGACAATGAACACTTAATGGATATATTAAATTCCAGAATTCAGGAGATTCCCGGTGTTACAGCTACCGAAACAATGATATCTTTGGAGCAAAGTATCAAGAAAGAAATTCCTATTCAAACCGGGAAATAATGGAATGGCTGACTGACTACCATTTAGGCGGCATTGTTATCGGCATTTGTACATTTCTGATAATCGGTCTTTTCCACCCCATCGTGGTCAAAGCCGAATATTATTGGGGAACGCGTTGTTGGTGGATTTTCCTGATTTTAGGAATAGCCGGTATCATCGGCTCAATCTTAATCAACGACATACTCATTTCTTCACTGATAGGCGTTTTCTCTTTTTCGTCATTTTGGACTATAAAAGAAATTTTTGAGCAACGGGAACGCGTATTGAAAGGTTGGTTTCCAATGAATCCCAAACGAAAACACGAATACGAAGAAAAATAAACTCCTATTTTCCGGGCATTTCTTATTATATTTGAAATACCCGGAAAATACCACTCTTTCTGCAAAGACAATTTTATCACCATAGAGAAAAAGATTCTCATAATACCATTAACGGTTACTCTATTTGCCATATTTTTCGTATTTTTGTGAGCGACATCTAATATAAACCGAAGAAAAACAACATGAGATACAAATATTTATTACTCTTATTAGCACTATTAGCATTAAATACTCCCATTTCTGCCGAATATTTCAGGCATATTGGATTATCCGAAGGATTGACGCAGCCATCGGTTATGTCCATACACCAAGATCAATTGGGAAGAATGTGGTTTGGTACAAGAGAGGGAATAAATCTGTATGATGGCAAACAAATCACTGCTTTCAAAGGTTGGTGCAACGCTTCCAATGATTCAGCTCCCATCTGGTTGGGAAATGAAGTTTCATCCATCGTTGAGGACAAACAAGGAAATATTTTTTTCTTAGTCGATGACGATATTATAAAATTTGATATACAGACCGAACAATTCAGTCGTCTTTCTAAAGGAAGCCGCATCCCGGTTTTAACTTCACTTGAAGGAGACCTGTGGTATATGAGACGTGATTCCTTATTCAAGCATTCTTCAGGAGCCACGGAATCAACCTTCATGCTAAAAACCGGAATTACTTCTCCCATCACCTGCCTGACAATGTTACCCAATAAAATCTGTATTGGCTCGCATGACGGAATTTTCTTCTATGACCGTTCCAGCGGGAAAGAAACACATGTACTCAGAGGTATTGACATCTACCGCATTTTTGAAAGCTCACAAAAAGAATTGTGGATTGGAACAAGAATGTATGGATTATACAGAATCAACAAAAAAGGAGAAATCAGGCAAGTGCCTTTCAGCCCCGGTTCCCCCACAGGAATCAGCAGCTGGCAAATTCGTGATTTTGTGGAAGACGGCGAACGGAACATCTGGTTTGGAACATTTGACGGACTACATAAATATAGTACGAAAACAGGACAGTATTCCCTTATCCAAATCCCCAAATACGTAGGAGGATTAAACCACCCATCTATCTTTTCCCTTTGTAAAGATATGCAAGGTACTATCTGGGTGGGAAGCTATTTTGGAGGAGTAAATTATTTCACACCCAAACAAGACAGCTTTGTACATTACGACTATGACCAAAACGCCACCAAAAATCAATATTATTCATATATAGGCGATATCGTAGTAGACAAGAATGAACACGTGTGGCTCAGCACAGACGGAGGAGGAATCAGCTGTACCGACAAGAACTGGAACATTATCCATCAGTTTACGGCAGGAGGCAAAAATTCAATCCCCCACAATAACATAAAAAGTATATGTTATGATGAAGAAAACGAATGCATATACATAGGTACTTATTTAGGAGGACTGTCTCGTTATGATTTGCAAACCGGACAATTCTATAACTATCTGGAAAGGAGGAAAGGAGAGCCCAATACTCCGAATGAAGTTGTTTTCCATGTAAAAATGTGGAAAGGAAAATTATATTTATCAGCACGCAACGGTGTATTTTCTTTGGATACCAAAACGCAAAAGTTTCACAAACTGGATATCCCAATCGCTTACTACGAAGATTTCGATATAGACCCGGAAGGATATTTATACCTGAGCGGAATGTTTAATCTGGTATGCATGCATTTAGACAAGCTGGAAGCATCTTATATTCCGCTGACGCAAAAAGGATATAATGCCAAAATAACCCGCATCTTGGCAACTAATAACGGCGCCTATATCAGCACTTTAGGAGGCGGGTTGTTTTTCTATGACAAGAAAACACATAAGACAGCCCATTACACAGCAGAAGAGCATCAGCTTCCCAGCAACTTTTGTTACAATGTTTGTTTATCACCCAGTGGGAACATACTGATAACCAGCGACAAAGGAGTGACAAGCTATTCTCCCGAAAAAAACAGCTTTACCACCATTAATTTAATGAGAAACTTTCCAACAGCCCACATTATAAGTGGCTGCGGCATTTTCGCCTCCGACCAAAAGCGCATTTATGTGGGCGATACCAAAGGGGTAACCTCTTTTTCGGAAGAAGAATTTCACAAAGCCAATACCTTCCGCCATAACCCCAACCTTTATTTCTCGGAATTATGGATTAATAATCAAAAGGTAGTGGCAGGAGATGAAACCGGAGTACTTACCAAGGCTTTTCCATATACTCAAAAGCTCAAATTAAGCCATAATCAAAATAATTTGATTCTCAGTTTTGCCCTGCCTGACTATGAACAACAATTATCCCAAAAACAGTTCCAATATAAATTGGACGGGTTCGATAAAAAATGGATTAAAACCAGCCAGACAGAAGTACACTATACCAATCTTGATCCGGGCACTTATACGTTGCGAGTAGCTGCCATCAATAACAGCAGCAACCAAAGCGGAGACATCACAGACAAAGAAATCAGTATGCAACTGACCATCTCTGCTCCTTGGTATGCCACTTGGTGGGCATTCTTGCTCTATATCATCAGTTTTATAGGATGCCTTTATTATTTTATATCCAGTCGAATCGCCAAGCGCACCTTAGCACTTTCGTTAGAAAAAGAGCGTTTTGAAAAGCAACAGATAGAACAACTTAATCAAGAGAAGCTGGTATTCTTCACTAATGTCAGCCATGAATTCCGCACTCCCTTAACATTAATAATCAGTCATATAGATATCATTCTACAGAAATCTTCACTGAATCCTTCTATCTATAACCAAATATTAAAAATCAGAAAGAATGCACAGCAAATGAGCAATCTGATTTCAGAATTACTTGAGTTTAGAAAACTGGAACAAAACCATAAAACATTACAGATATCCCAACAAGATATAACTCCATTTTTGAAAGAAATTTATTTTTCATTTGTTGATTATGCCCATTTGCGTAATATCCATTATGACTTTCAACTATCAGAAACTCCCACACTATGTTGGTTTGACAGCCAATTACTTGAAAAAGTATTCTTCAATTTATTATCCAATGCCTTTAAATATACACCCGACAATGGGAATATTATCATATCCGGCCGTACAACAGATAATGAAGTAGAAATCAGTATATCCGACACAGGATCGGGAATTGCCAAAAACGATGTTTCACAAATATTCGCGCGCTTCTTCCAGGCAAACAACCAAAAGCCGGGTGAATATTCATCGCCCGGTACCGGTATTGGTCTTGCTTTGTCCAAAACCATCGTTGAAAAGCATCATGGTACGATAACTGTCGACAGTACATTAGGCAAAGGAAGTACATTTACCGTCCGACTCCCCAGAAACGCAGACGTTTTCCAGGCAGACAAAAACATACAGTTATCAAACCAGCAACAAGAAAGCTCCATTGTACCCGGTTCTTTAGATGTCCTGCCCGAAACAGATACTTACCTGACGGAATCAGTCCATACCGAAAACGCAGAAGAAAAGACCCACACCGTATTATTGGTAGAAGACAATGAAGAACTGCTCCAATTATTAACAGAGCTATTCTCCCCATTTTATGAAGTAATTTGCGCTACCAATGGAGAAGAAGGCCTAAAACAAGTATACGAGCATAAGATAGATTTGATTATCAGTGATATCATGATGCCCAAAATGAGTGGTACAGAAATGTGTCTGCAAATTAAAAACAACATTGATTATTGCCACATACCTCTCATATTGCTGACTGCCCTCAATTCTACCGAACAGAATATTGAAGGACTGAACCGAGGCGCAGACGATTATATCACCAAACCTTTCCATGCCCAATTATTATTAGCACGTGCCAATAACCTGATTAGAAGCCGTTTGCTCATGCAGCACCAATTTGATAAAAAGCCGATATCCGAAATTGATTTGACCTGTATCAATCCATTGGATAAGGATATTCTGAAACGGACAGCAGAGAGCATCGAACAGCACATTGATGATACAGAATATGATATTCCGGTACTTTGCAAGGAAGTCGGCATCGGACGTTCACTTCTTTATACCAAGTTTAAAGCATTAACAGGAATGACACCCAATAATTTCATTTTGAATTATCGACTGAAACATGCTGCAGCTTTATTGCAACAATATCCCGATATTCCTATTGCAGAAGTCAGTGACCGTTGCGGGTTTAGCTCACCTGTATATTTCAGCCGTTGCTTCAAGAATCAGTATGGATGTACTCCGCAAAACTATCGCAAGGAAAAGAAAACGGAAAGTTAATTCAAAGACTATCCGGCTCAATTTAAAGTCTTGGAAAATGACACTATGACATATATACGTACAGGCTCATGCGTACGTATGTGCAGACCGATACGTATATACGTGCAGACCGATGCCTACGTGCACATTTAAAAATAGGCAGCCGGTACTGAATGATGCAAAAAGACCTTGATGTTTTTCAAAAAGCTCGGTATCTTTTTTTAAAACCTCGGTATCTTTTTCAAAAAGCTCGGCATCTTTTTGTAGGGGCGGATTATATCTCACCCTCACAAATTCGGTTATTCCTTCTTTTCCGTTCATCCTTACATTTTAATCGGAACACACGGACAATCAACCGATTAAGAATGACAGGACATCCCCTCATCCTCCTTTCAGCCGCGTTTATCAAGTCCCTTCAAAATCTGCCTTCAGCCTTTATTTTCCTGATTTTGGTGGAAGAAGTTTTACGAATGAAAGGAGGCTGAAAGGGTGGTGACGAGGTATCCCCTCACTACCAAAGCCCCCATAAACAGGGCGTTTCAACAGCTAATGAAAGGAGGAAGGAAGAAGTGGATTTCCGGTAGTAAGGAGAATAAACGCAGTTGGTTTTTGTGAATTCAGTCATTGTATGACAAGTCATTTATGAAAGAAGCCGAAACCGACATTCTTAATTACAAGCCACATACAATAAAGAAAAGGATTGTATCAAAACGTGGATAATGCTGTCGTTTAATCCGTAGGGGCGAGGTTCGCTCGCCCGAAAACAGTTTGCTTTATGTCTTCGGGCAGGCAAACCCTGCCCCTACAGCCGACGATTGGAAAGGCCGGTTTAGTTTTGACACACTCCTCTCCTTTCATATACTCTCCATTCGGCGGAAGAGAAAACGTTCAGGCCGGATTATTAATAGAGCCATCCCGGTGTCTTTTTCAGATTCGGATTCTTCTCTATCTCTGCACTAGGTACCGGGAAGATGCTATAATCATTTGTCTCAGACCATTTCACACCACCGTTACCACTACTTTGCTGTCCATTACATGTATGAGCACAAGGTTCATAACCCATATAAGTAGAGTATTTTGTTTCACGCAATGTACCCCAACGCAGTTCTTCGTAAAAGTTAACACTCTCATTGATAAGCTCACGGCGTGACTCGTTACGAATCTTGTTCAATCCGTCCTCTTTGCTTGCAAAAGTATAAGGAGGCATCTCCACCGATGTACGCTGACGTATCATGTTAACTTTCTCGGCAGCCGCATCCAGCTCATCCAATTGCAACAAAGCTTCCGACCACATCAAAAGTACATAAGCATAACGCAGAATCGGTTCATCAATAGGACTATTGTATGCATACTCGCAATCATAACCTTCCATCACAAATTTACGATGACGATAAGCAAACTCTGCCTCACCATTGCCATCCTGTTTCAAGTCATACTTACCGGTTACTCCCCAATCTGCAGCCTCCTGCGCTTTCACAGAATGGCTTGACTGTCTTACCGGCCAACGATATACATAAGGAACCGGCGTCGTATTTCCCGCCTTGTACATATCGCCATCTCCGCCCAAAAACTCTTCACCATAAGGCATAATAACATTGTAATTGAGTCGCGGGTCACGATTCTCCCATGCTTTCTTCAAGCGGGCTTCGTTACCTCCCGAAAGATACAAATGCTCATTGGATGCCTTCATTTTATTCTTAACTATATTTAGATATTGCGAACACATAAATCAAAGAAATCCTCAAAATATCGCAGCTTAAAGAAAATGAACAGAGTTGTATAGTAATGAATAAAAAAGAAGGTGCATCGTGCATTACGACACACCTCCTCTTCACAATATTCCAATCAGAATATATATCTTTTCACCTTAATTTTACGGATTAATCTTTCCATCCATCAGCCAACTTCAAATTCGGATTCAACTGACGTTCGCTCCATGGTGCAGGCCAAGTATAAACTCGGTCACCACTCCATGTATAGTCATATTGCAAGGTTCCCCACATTTGCTTCAAACCTGCACCCTCAAAGAAACGGCTTTCTTTCCAAGTACCCCAACGCATTTCGTCGAAGAAGTTAACACCTTCACCGTTGAATTCCCAACGACGTTCGTTGCGGATACGTTCACGCAAATCATCCTGTCCCTTCACTGTGGTAGCATCATTAGAGTTCAGCAAAGCGGCTCCGGCACGTTCACGTACTTGATTTACACAAGCAATGGCTTTGTCTTCCTGATTCAGCTCATTGTAGCATTCTGCCAAGTTCAGCAGTATATCAGCATAGCGAATCAAAGGAACATCAATCGGTGAATAAGAACGGTTCGGAATTTCAGATGCACCTTCGGCTACAAACTTGCGATACAAATAATAGAAACGATTATTTGTGTCTGTTTTCAAATCGAACGGTTCACTCACGTCACCGGCACGGAACGGCCAACGCAGTGTGTATGTATATTCATTGGAACCATTCGCTCCATCGTAAGTAGAATACGGAGTGATGATACTAGCAGTCAAACGCGGGTCACGATTAGCATAAGCAGCTTTAATACGAGCTTCATTGCCTTCAGGCAAATATTTACTCATATCAGCACCGGCTGTTTTCATTGCTTCTTTTTCAGCGTCGGTCAATCCATCGCGTAAGAAGAATACGGCACGAGCTGCAGGCTCCATTTCATTATAACCGGGAATATAGTCATTCCAGTTAAATTTACTTCCGTCAGCATTTTCGTATGTTTCCACAAAATCAGCGTTCACCAAATAAGTATTCCAACAAGAACCGAAAGAACTACGTGTTCCGTAACGGAAACTGATATCATTACCCAATCCATCCAATCCGATGCACTGTACAGAGAAAATCATTTCCTTAGACTGTTCATTGGCTTCTTTAAACAATTGTTTATAATCACCCTCAAACAAACCGAAACCACATTGACTTACTGCTTCAAAGTCAGCAGCGGCTTTAGCATATTCTTTCTGATACAAATAAGCCTTTCCACGCAAAGCATAAGCCAATCCCTTGGTCACGCGACCGTAATCGCTAGAACCTTCGGTATAGATATTAGGCAAATTCGGTTCGTTGATAGCAGCAGTCAGGTCATCTTCAATAACCTGCCATACAGCGGCTTCTGTTTCCTGCCCTTTGGTGCACTCGGAAGCTTCCACCGGTTCCAGATAAACAGGTACTCCCTTATACATAATGTTCAGTTTATAATAGAAGTAGGCACGAAGCACTTTAGCTTCTGCCATATAGCGTGCTTTCTTATTTTCAGGCATATCTACCTCGGGCAAATGGACAATAGCATCATTAGCCCGTGAGATTCCGGAATAATGTTCAGACCAATAGCTGCTGAACATGCCGTTAGAAGTAGTTATCGTATTTCTCATAATGGGATAATCTGCATCACGACAGTCTGTAGACACACCTAAACAATCCATTTGATACAAGCCCAAGCCTACATAACTTTTGCGTAAAGTAGAGTAAATAGCTGTAACTCCTTTGTCTGCAAAGTTTTCGGAAGTCCACATATTGCCGGCTGCCACATTTCCATAAGGTTTGGTTTCCAACAAATCAGCCTGACAACTGCCCAATAAGAGGGCAACAGAACAGATAGACAGTATATTTTTTATAGCTTTCATAATTTTTATTTTTAGAATGTAATATTAGCTCCAAATGCAAATGAACGCACAGTTGTATATTGCGGAGTAGCACCGATTTCAGGGTCTTGACCCGGGAAATCATCAATGCTGAACAAGTTTTCACCTGAAAGGTATACGCGAATGCTCTGAGTGTACAGCTTATTTGTTAAATTCTTTGGCAATGTGTAACCTAAAGTGATATTTTTCAGTTTCAAATAGTCACCGCTATATAAGAAGCGAGAACTTGTAGCCTGATCCTGAGCACCGCTTTCACCGGCTGTCAAACGGCTATATTTACCGTTCAGGTTAGTACGCGGATCATTTGGATTTTCGGGATCATAGAAATAGTGATCCTTGGCAATCATTTCGGGAAGTCCTACACCGACACGTGTACCGGAACTATTGTAACCAGTTGTTGCACCCCAATACAATTTACGTCCTGCAGCACCTGCCCAATTCATAGAGATATCAAATCCTTTCCATGCAGCAGAAGCTTGGAAACCGAATGTATATTTCGGGTCGCTTGAACAACCTTGGAAGCGTTTGTCGAATGAGTTACCATAAATACCATCACCATTACCGTCGGCATAGAGCACGTCACCATACCAAATCTTAGATTTGCTGATGGTCTTGTTCGGCCAGAATTCGTAACCGGCAGCAATCATGTCTTTCACCCACTGCATATCTTCTTCTGTTCGAATCATACCGTCTTTCGGACCACCGTTAGGCAAAACGTTACCACTGGCATCATAGTATTTTCCACTTCCCTTGTATGCATCCATCATGTACCATTCACCTTTCATGTGTTCTTCTACAATCGGACTAATGGAGCTACCGCTATTAAATGTTTCACCAGCGTTATTTCCCCAGATTTTCTGAGAATCATCTGTCACTGGATTACCATTTTTATCTACATAATTATATTTACCGTTTTTGTCGGTAGTATAATCATAAACAGGTTTGCCAGTGGCATCTTTTCCCTTTTCGTATTTCCATCCTTCAGCGAAGCGACCATTATAGTCTTTCACTTTATTCATATTATAAGAGAAGTTACCTCTTACAGAATATTCTACTTCACCGATGCGGTCTCTCCATCCCAAGTCGATTTCGAAACCTTTAGCATCCATCTTGGCAATGTTTACACGTGGAGCAGACAAACCTCCCAATGTGATAGGAATGCTACGAGTTGTCAAGATACCGGTGGTGCGTTTGTTATACACATCAAATGTAGCAGTCAAACGGTTGCCCAAAGCTGCAAAATCAATACCGAAGTCTAAATTGTTTGAAGTTTCCCAGCCCAATGCACGATTAGCCAAACCAGTCATGGCCAAACCTGCCACTTGTTTTCCGCCGAATGAATAATCTGTAATACCATAAACCGACTGGTATTCGTAGTTACCTACATTATCACCACCATCGTTACCTAGTTTACCCCAAGAAGCACGGATTTTCAAATTGTCCAACCAAGAGCGAGTAGATTCCATGAATGACTCCTCAGACAATCTCCATCCTGCAGAGAATGATGGGAAAGTACCCCACCGAAAATCTTTTCCATAACGGCTGTTGCCATCGTAACGGATGTTGGCTTCAAACAAGTAACGTCCTTTGTAGTCATAGTTGATACGTCCAAACCATGAACGAGTAGAACGGTCGTCAGCACTACCTCCGATGCTTAGCATTTCTGTAGCAGAACCAGGTACGTTAATAGATTCGTCAATCAAACCTTTCAAACTTCCACTTGAAGAGTTCCAATATTTATACCATTCCTGATAACCTGCCATCACACCAATATTATGGTCTTTAGCAATAGTCGTGTTATAATTCAATATATTCTCTAATGTATAAGACCAATTTCCGGAATTAGAAAAAGAAGTTGTCATCTGATCGGGAGTGGTAGCTGGTTTAACTACCTCACCAGTACTGAATTTCACTTGGTCAGATGCATGTGTCCAAATACGGTCTTCATACCAATAGCGTTTGTAGTTAAAGTTAAATGTCCAAGTCAATCCCTTCATAAAAGTTACTTTACTAAAAGCTGTTGCATTGACATTTGTCTTTTTAATGGCACCATTACGGTTATTCAAGAACTGAAGGATACCATTGGCGGTCGGACTTTCTTCCGGCGCTTCAGGATAGCCATAAGCACCGTTCCATTCAGGATAGATACCCGGAGTCGTTTGGCGCAAGAAATTATTAGCACTTGAGAAGTTTCCGGCATCCTTATCCTCCATGTCACCATATACACGTGTACCTACTGTCAACCATTTAGAGACATCAGCTTCTAAGTTAACACGCAACTTATACTTCTTGATACCAGTATTGTCCACTAATCCCGGATTATCCAAATAGCCTAATGAAGTAAGAAAACGTACTTTTTCAGTACCACCACTCAATGATACATTGTGGTCATTGATTACACCATTCTTAAAAATAACATCTTGCCAGTTAGTGTTCGGGTAAGCTACATAATTAGGTACTCCCAGTTCATTTACATCGTTTGGATGTAAAGACTTCTCACGCCAAGTGTCAATAGTATGTTGGCTAAAGTGAATTGGCTGACCAATATTTTCGAATGATTCGTTAATCAATTCCATATAGTCAGCATAATTGTTCACAAAATCAACTAATTTAGTTGGACTAGCTAAAGAAAAACGGCCACTATAGTTCACGCTGATGCGACCTTTACCACGCTTGGTATTAATCAAGATAACACCGTTGGCGGCACGAGAACCATAGATAGCACAAGATGCAGCATCTTTCAAAATAGAGATTGTTTCGATATCCTGTGCATTAATATTATCCATAGACCCTTCCATACCATCAATTAATACCAAAGGGTTAGCATCATTCAATGTTCCTACACCACGCACACGGATGGTAGCGCCATCACTACCCGGTTGACCGGAATTCTGCATAACTTGCACACCAGCACTCAATCCTGCCAATGCAGCAGATACAGTCGTTACAGGACGTGATTTCGCTTGTTCTTCAAAATCTACCGAAGCAACGGCACCGGTCAAATTGGCTTTCTTTTGAACTCCGTAACCTACCACAACAACTTCATCCAAAGTTTCAGAGTCTTCTACCATTTTAATATTTAATGTTTGTGTAGTAGAAGTAATTTTTACCTCTTGCGTGTTATATCCGATATAGGATATTTGCACGGTGCAGTTTAAAGGGACGTTTAATGTGAACTCGCCATTAAAGTCTGTG
>OOBR01000518.1_pt1 | contig 37551 bp, 17 predicted proteins | sample 1671281 | NCBI WGS metagenome assembly OOBR01 (sample SAMN06348140, study PRJEB24527) | human gut metagenome | biome: human gut; feature: ankylosing spondylitis patient; material: feces | host: Homo sapiens | place: China | collected 2015-10
GAAAAATATTTGTCACAACTTTTACAGGAAAATAATTTTTAATGCGTCTGCCCTGTTACAAGGTAATAATAGTCACATAGCAAGGTGACAACTACCTGACTGCATAAACTCTTGCAGTTTACTGCACTCAAAATTCTTATTCTATGCAGTGGAAATCCTTATTGTATACATTGAAAAAAATATCTTGTGGTGAGTTTGATGTAAAAGGTTACATGAAATATAAAAGAGCCATGCCGGAATTCGAGGTCTGTAACAGACTTGCGATTTCACGGCATGGTTGTTTGATAGCATCTCTATTCAGAGTAATCTTCATTACTCTGGTTTGTACAGAGATTAAGATTTACCCCTCAACGATTCTGAAGAACAGGTTCTGATTTGAGAAGTCGGTATTATAATCAATCTTTATTTGAAAATTGGTCGTTGTCGGAACTAACTTTAATTTGAATGTCTGTTCGTCACTATCAATCTCCAAACCGGCAGTAGTCTCATTGCCTTGTGGCTGGAACTTTAATTCACACCTTCTTTTGCCAAAGTATTTCTTTGCATAATCGGTTATCACAAGTTTATTTGTGGCAAAATCATATTTTATTAATACAGGAAGATTCTTTCCGGTAAGATTTTTAGGACCGCCGTAAACATCCCATGAACAACCGTTTACCCAGAAATTGTGATTCTTGAAGTAGTCTCCGAATTTATACACTTTCCCTACTTCCAAATCTGACAATTTCTTCTTTTCCGGGTCGCCCGTTATTTCAGATACTTTGATTTCATAATCTGTACTGATGACTCCCGTTGCGTTTGGCTGTTTGTCAAGCCCCATGTAGATTGTGTTTTCACCCGGCTGGCGAACCGGGTCTTTGATGTACCACTGTTCATTTCCGTTAGAGGTAGTTTCTCCCTTACCGGCATTGAATGTCCAAGAGAGTTTGACACCATTATTGGCTTCTGTCATATCACTCACTTTCTTGTCGTTGAAGTTGAAGTTATACAGAGCCCATACCGGACTTAATGTTAAAGTATAGTTGTCGGCATTCCATTGGAAGTTAGTACCCCATTTTTCTTTTACTTTGTCATTCTGGTCGTCTTTATTCAATGTGATTTTGAAATCAGCGTCAGCAGGCTTGAAATTATACAAGGTAGTGCGCAAATCCAGCTCATTGAAGTGGTAACCCAGTTCTTCATCATACACACCAGGGATTGCCAATTTCTTGCCTAATATACGTATATTCTGATTCGGGTCAGTATCCGGATGGTCAATACCGGCTTTTACATACATTTGAATAGCCAGTTCCTCTTTTGCGGTCGGAGCTTCCACTACATACTTCGTACCTACATTTCCTACATACAATCCCACTTCTTTCTCATTGAGAGTGAAAGGAGCTTTGTCTGTTCCTTCATCATTCATAGCGAACAGGTTAGCGCCTTCTATGCCATCAGCTTGAGGGCCTACCAACAGATAACTGGTCTTTTGGGCGGCATCGTAGTAAAGGCATACTTCACCATTAGCTAACTCAGTGTCTTGTGTAATCGTTGCAAGGTTGGTAGTCATCGGGATAGCTTCCCAATTGCCGCCATTGGCTTGAGTACCCAGTTTCCATGCTTTGGACGCAGTGACACCAAGATTTTCCATTGTTGTTTGGGCATTCTGCACAATGAAGGCTTTTGTACCTTTGTACAGACTTTCAATGTCACTCAACGATACTGTTGTACTTCTCAATTCGATACCGTTCTTAGCGGTCGCTTCATCCTGTGAGTAAATCAATACTTCTTTAGAGAATTCCTCTTCGGCAACGGTATAAGTTATTCTGACTTTACCCGACCTGTTAGCAGCTTTGGCAGTTAATACACCTTTATCAGTAACTTCGAATGTATTGTTCGGGTTTTCTGTCAACTCATAAGTGGTTGCAACTGCGAGTTCACTGAATCCCAGTTCGTCCACAAACTTCACTTCTTCGTTTTCACCGAATCCCCAGCCTATTGTCCTGGTAAGGTCTAGACTTTCGGTGCTGACGAATTTCAAGGATTCCGAGTTCTGATAAACCGTACGTGTCTCACGATAAGCGAACACGCCGTTGTTGGCACTGTAGGAAGTCGGTTTCACCACGAAGTAGTTGGAACTTGTAGTCGTCTTGTCCAATGTGATTTCCAGTACTGCACCGTAGTAAGGAGCCGTCATGTTACTTGGAGTCAACTCTACGCTCAAGATGCCGTTTTCGTCTAACTTCTTAGTTGTATTTACTAACAGTTGGGGCGCTTCCGCACGTGTCAGCTTCAATTCGTGAATATCCGCGCACTGGAAGTCGGCTTCGGACAAATCAATGTCTTTAGGTAGAATCTTGAACTTGGCGGTAGCTGTATGGGCAGTAACCACTTTGCCTTGCGTATTGGTATAGCTGGCTGCTTCCAGGAATTCATCTTCTTCGAACACGAATTGTTTTTGGAAGAGAATGGAACTGATACCGCTGAAACCGCCACCTTGTACGGGAAGAATATAGTTTTCGCCGTATATATAGACGGAAAGTGTTTTATTCTCTTTGTTCTCTGCCAAAATCGGTGTATCCTTGTCTGCGGTGATAGTGGTTTGCACCATTCCTTCCGTTTTCTGGATGTAGATATAACCGTTGCTCTTGTCATAATACAGTTGGTCTTTGTCTGTTCCGGGAATTTCCTGTTCGGTACCGAATGTCAACACTTTATACCAGCCCGCACCTTTGTCTTTGGTATATCTCCATGTGCCTTCTTCCACCTTGAACTGGTAGAAAGGGGTGGCTTTATTGGAAGCCTGTACATACAACTCGTCTCCATTGCTCAATACGATGGTATATTGCGACTGGTCTTCACTGGGATACCAGCTTTGTACGGTCAGGTTAGCATTCAACGCAGCTTCAATCTTTTCTTTGAATCTGTCCATGTCGGACTCAACGGTTGTGATGCGGTTGTTCAGACCTTCGATATCCGAGTCGTAATCCTTACAGGAAACAACTCCTGTTCCTAATGAAAACAACAGTGTTCCATAGAGAAAACTGTTTAATACTCTTTTGTTCATCATAGGTAAATTTTTAGTTTGGTACATATTTTACTATTCTAATTTCTTTATTTCTCTGCGATAATCTCTGCATAGTTCAGGCTGATCTCACCTTCGGTCACTATCAGGTTGAAGTCGGCATATCCACGTGCGTCACGAGAGTAAACGGCTACTTCGGTTTCTTCCCATGCGCCGCCTGTGGCAGGGAGACTTACGCTTTGGGTCATTGTGTCGCCAATTTGGCAACGTACGCTGGCTGCGTTATTGCTGGAGTAGCGGAAGCGGATAGTGGATGTTCCGGTTCGGAAAGGTATTTCTTTCCATCTCAATGTGTTCAAGCTGCCGGAAGTGAGGTTGGCGTGCCAACCACCGTTGTACTTCGTGTCGTTGCAGTATTTCACCACGCCCTGCTCGGGAGCATTGTTCATTTCTGTTTCCATCAACAGCGTTTCTATCTTATTGCCCGAAACCGAACCGTTGAAACAATAGTCGCAGGCTTCCGCTTCCAATTTCTGTCTGGTCGGGAAAGGACGGTTGCTGTACTTGCGAAGCAGGTTGATGCGTTGGTTGGGATAGTCGTAGTAGATTTTATCCGAACTGCGCCACCAGGCTGCGTTTTCGGCAAGGTCGGTAAATCCTTCCAGAAATACGAGATCAGGTTTTTTGGCTAAGAACGATTCCATCATCTTGGTTGCGTAGCGACCGTGGTCGGCATCGATAAACTGCCAGTTCGGACGGGCGAGGTCACCTTGCACGAAGCCCGGGCATCCGCTGCCTACACTGAAACCCTTGAAGTTGTAGGCGGAGATATAGGTGTTGTAGATTAAGTTCTCGTTGTACACTTCTTCTGACATATCCATAGTGGGAACGGCAAACCAGTTGTGAATACCGTCCAGATAGGGGCAGTTCACCAATGAGAAGTCGCGGTCGGTCCATTCGCGCTGGATGATAAGGAATGGGCGCACGCCGAACGTACTGTTGAAATCGTCGCTGATGCACTTCAGGATATAGCTCAACTTGCCGTTGTAAGCATCCGATTTTGTTTCATCAAGCCCGGTCGTACTTTTGTATTTTGCCGGGTCTTTCTTCATCAGCTCGCTAAGGTAACTGTCCTGCAGGAAGCCGTTAGGATTCCAGAACAGGATAACCGGGCGTCCGTCTATCTCGAACCAGTAGTCGCGTGGTACGTTTTCGAACGAGGGTTTCAGGTTGGCATCCCAGATGTAGTAGTACACTTCCTTGCGGAAATCGTTGTCCGCACCTTTCATATCCTCTTTTTCGGGGTCGAGGAACAGTAACGGATAGTGTGAACCTTCTACACGGCTGCCGTTCTTGAACGGCTTGTTGTCATAACCGTAGCCTTTGTGCGCGTTGCGCGCAGCCGACCATGAAGCAGGCGTATCGTCGAAGATGGCGATTTTAAACTCGTGTTCCACACCTTTGCGCTTGATAGCTGCCATCAGGTCATGGAGTTTGTCCGGGCGTCCGTGGTCAATGTCCTTGTTGGCTTCGCCGCGACAGTTCATTGCAACATAATCCTGACCACTGTAAGCGATTTCCTCTACAAAGTTATCCCACCAGTCGGCTTCGGTAATCGGGCCGGGATAAGGTTGGTCGTCCTGTGCTTCCGGGTAAGCAGAAGCAACGTAGCGGCAGAATAATGAACGGTTGTGCATGGTGGAAACGTCGGTGCTGGGCTTGTCCATCTTCTGGCGCAAGTTGCCTTCGAATCCTGCCAGTGTACCTATTTTGTAAGAACGTACGATTTCCTGTTCCGTTCCCTGTCCGCCTTCAGAACCCGGACCGTCCGGACCGTCATTCGGATTGTCGTCCGAGCACGTCCAGCAGAAAGCGCCCAAGCCCAGCAGACAAATGTATTTCCAATATTTATTTTTCATATTCTTTCTATCATTAAAAAGTTAACATTCTTAGTTTTTCTTGAATTGCTGCCGGGTGATGTCCAGGTAAGTCCTGCCATATCCGTTGCCGTATCCTTCTACTGTCGGCTCGATGAAAGAGTCGAAGTTGTACTTGTTGTAGGAGTCGATAAGAATTAACCGGTTACGTCCGGCATTCATCTTGGCTACGTTGCACATGGTACGGTAGGTGGCGGCGTCTTTCTTCACAATCGGAGTGTTACCGATGGAACCGCGACCGTCCTGCACCAGTTTGTTCCATGCCGGACCGACGCAAGGTACGAACTCCATACTGCCGTCACCGAAAGCGGGCAATGCTGTTTCACGGTTGTACTTCCAGTTCTGATCTATCATCTGCGGGTACATATAGGAACGGCTCATCTCTGACTGGTCGTACATATTGCGGCTGGCTACGGCGTCTACGCAACCTTCCATGTAGAAGTATTGGTAACGCATCTGGTTGCACCATACATCAGCACTTTCCACCATGATGTAAATGTCGTAACCGGTAGCTTCTTTCACTGCTTTGCGGATACCATCATACATTGCTTTGGATTCTTGCGCGTAGATTTCGCCTGTCTTGTTCTTGATGTAAACCACCGGGCGCGTGCCACCAAGCTTGTAGTAACGGTCGTCGGAGAAGTAACAGCCTATTTTGCTGAAGAAATTGTTCAGTAGTTGTTGGCGGGTGTAGGTGACACCGTCATATACCTTTCCGGCTGCCGTTTCGATGCAGTTGCTTGAAGAAAGGGTAGGAGGCAGGTCGACAATGTTGTTCCAGTTGACCGAAATTACTATTTTCATTGTTTTCAAGTCTACGAAGTCTACTCCCGGTTGACCGAGGTGTGGCATCGGCAGGCGTTTGCCGCCTCTGCCGGAGCGTCCCAGCATCATTGTGACGAACAGTGAATCTCCCTGATTGATTTCTGTACCGGGACCCTTGCCCAGGTCAGCGCCTACTTCGGGCAGGATTATAAAGTTCGCTCCTGCTTCGATACAGTCGTCTACATGCTGCTGTACCATTGGTATCATGCGATAGCTCTGGCTTCCTGCGTCCGGTTGCAGATAGCCGTCCTTTTGTGATTCGGGCATTACTTGCGGTGTCAGGTTGTTGTAGTTGTTCTTGGTGCTCAGTTCCTTGTCGGTCAGCGTCAGAAGTTCCCAACGGGTGAAATTAGCGTCACCATTCGGTCTGGTGGTAATGTCATTCCCCTTGTAGTAGAAGATGCCCACCTGATAATCTTCGGTGACGGGAATTTCCGGAATCTCGTAGTTCAGGAAGTAGTCATCGACGCTCGGACCTTCTTCCTTGCTGCATGCTGCAAGAAGTAGTAAGGCTGCGGAGCATCCGGTAATGTATTTCATTAGTTTCATAACTGTCTATCTGTTTATTATATTATTTATTATCTTCTATGCGTACCCACTTGATACTTGCCGCCAGACGTTCTTCTCCTTGCAGGGAAGCGTATTCGGGATAGTCTTCGAGTACATTTTCGACAAACTCTTCAATTGTGTCGCCATACCAATGGGCTACCATTTCGTTGTTATACATCAACTGACCACCTTTCCAACGTTCGTACAAGCCTTCTTGGTTGTATGGACCACCGATACCCAACGGAGTGAAGAAATTGTCATTATAGTTGCCGTCGGAACGGGGTACGAGCGAAGTGGATTGCAACATACGGCAGGCTTCACGATAATAGTTCATGTTCCAGTTACGTTCGTCCGTAGGATATTGCAGGCGTTCGGGCACAGGGTCGAACTGGTTGGCACCATAGGTTCCGTAGTTGTTTGGAGTTCCGTTGTAGAAGATAGGCGGATATTGCATCACACGTGTTCTGCGTTCCAGTGTCCATCCGGCGAATCCGTTGAAGTAGTCGGCGATGTAACGTTGCTTCCATACCTGTTCCAGATTGTTCTTGTAACCGCCTTTTCCGTTGATGTCGGCTTTATAGAAGGCACGGTAGTCGCGGCATCCTAGTCCGTTGGTGTTCCATTTGATACCGTTGCGTTCGATATATTCGGATACTCCGCTGGTGACGCCATACTCGTTCATGGAAGCACTGATGCCGTTGTAGTAGTATTGTTCGGCACTCTGCGGTAATGCCACGTTCAATCCCCATTCGTCTTTGCGCAACTGGATTTCGGAGAGCATAAAGTTTACGTCCGCCCATGTCAGCAGTTTCACTGTAGCATCCTGCTTGATGAAGTCACGATGAATCAGGGCGTATGTATACCCCTCGATGCTGACAGAAGCTGTGGAGTAAAGGCTCTGAAGGTTGTTGTTATGTTCATCCTTGCCTACAATCCATCCGGTTGGAGTCTGTTTCAATTCGAAGCGGGGCAGGAACGGTATTCTATAGGACACCTGGATATATTTCTGCTCTGCTACGGACCATAGGGAATCTCTTACTACCGCACGGTAGTCACCATTCTCGTTGATACGTGATGTTTGCGCGTACTTGCTCAGACGAGGATCTTTGTAGGAACGCATATAGCAGAAGAAGTATTCGTTCATTGCCGGGTATGTCAGGCCGCCTATCTCTGTTTCCAGCTTCGTACCCAAGTCGAACTCTTTCAGGATACGGTTGTAATATAAGGATACGTCGGCATTGGGGTCGGTTCCGTAGCGTCCGGCTGCGTTGTCGCTGTTGGAACTGAACAGGTAGTTGCGGTTGTTTTCGTTCAACGCTTTTTCTATCTGCTCGCGTGCCATGGAGATGGCTTCGGGGCTTTTCTTCATGTTCATCATGCGGATAGCCACGTCCAGACGCAGGGTATTGGCAAACTTGCGCCATTTTTCAATGTCGCTGTCACCGCCGGCAGACGGATAGAACGGGTCTTTCACCATTTTCGTTCCGTTCGGGTCGAAAGTTTCCACTGCCTGGTCCAGCCAGCGGAGTATTTGCATATATGCTTCGGCTTCGCTGTTGTAGTAATATACGTTTCCGTAAGTCTCTTTGCAGGCAGAATCCAAAGGGATAGGTCCCCAAGTTCCGGTCAGTACGGAGTAGAGGTAGGCTTTCCAAGTGGTCAGTATCGCCCAGTAGTTGCCGTTGGTATCCCGGTCATATTTTTGTTCCATGATGGCTACGTCGCCCAGGACTTTCTTGTAGAAGTTATAGAATCTGTCGCCTACGTTGTCCGAACTTTGCGGGCTTGTCCAGGAAACTACGTAACGTGCCATGTAGGCGTAGTAGTTATAGTTCATTTCGGATAATACGTCCAGGGATTTGTAGATAGTGCCCGGAAATATCTTCTGAATGTCAATCTCATCCAAATATAGCTTGTTGGGGTTTTGGTTGGTTGCGTCGAAACTATCCACGCAAGATGTCGCCAGTCCCAATAGGGCTGCAGTGCATAGTGTATATAAGTACTTTTTCATCGTCATCGCTGTTAAAAAGTTATTTTAAAATCGAAACCGTAACTGGAAGTTGGCAGGTTGAAGCCTCGTTCCAAACCTTGTTGGATTCCCATGGAAGAAGTGGCTTCCGGGTCAATTCCTTTCGGCGTTTTCTGATGAAGAATAGCTACGTTCCTACCTACGGCGGAAACTCTCATGGATTGTATGAAACCTATCTTTCTCAGCCAGTTCTTGGGAATGTTGTACCCTAAAGAAATTTCTTTCAGTTTCACGTAAGAAGCGTCGTACAAATAAAGTTCGCCGTTTTTACCGCTGTCGTTGGTCCAATAGTCAATCGGCTTAATCCAAGCCTGGCAAGGTTGTCCCGCCAGTCCCGGTACAGAACTGTCATAAACGGCTCCGGGGATATTCATGCCTTTCGGGCGCGAAGCGTCCATGTAGATGTTGTTCTTGCCATTGGGGACGTATTTAGGGTCGAGAATACCGAGATAACCGGTCTGGTCGCCTTCATTCAGAATCAAGTCAGAGAACAGGTGTTCGGTACGTCCGCCCAGTGACATGATGGATTGCGCGTTTCGGGAAGACTGGAAAGCTGTCTCCGACCATACGTGCCCGCCCATACGGATATCTAACATGGCAGAGAATGTCAAATCCTTCCAACGGAGGGAAGTACGGATACTGCCTGTCCATTTCGGTTCTACGCTGGCAAGGAATTTAGCTTCACCTGACAAGGGACGGCCGTTGGCTCCCACCAACACTTGTCCTTCGTCATTGGTCTTCCACGGCTCGCGGCAGTAGAGGCTGACTAGCGGCTCACCTTTCACAATGCGCAGTTCCACGCTGTTTTGTACGGTAGTCAGTGTCATGTAGTCCATACCGTTGGCTAGCGAAACCACTTCCGAGTTGTTTTTAGCCCAGTTGATGTCCACTTTCCATTCCCAGTCTTTATTTCTGAAAGGAACGACACCTAGTGTTACTTCATATCCCCAGTTCTTAACTTCACCGGCATTGAACAAGGCTTCTCCATAGCCGCTTACACCGTTGATGGTGGAAGTCAGAATTTGGTTTTTGGTGTTCTTGTTGTAGTAGGTGAAACTTAAGGAAGCACGGTCTTTCAGGAAACGAAGGTCCAAACCTGTCTCGAAAGATGTAGTGCTTTCCGGTTTCAATGAGTTGGTCTTGCGCTTGTTTTCGCTTTCAAACCATGCCATGTCTCCCAGATAAGAAGTATTGTAACTGAATCCGTTCAACAACTGGTCGAAGCCGGTATCGTTACCTACCTTGGCGTAAGAACCACGAATCTTGGCATAGGATAACCAGTCTTTAGGAATGCTCTTCACTAACTCCGTCAGTACGAAGCTGACACCGTAAGAGGAGTAGAAATAAGAACGGTTGTCGGAAGGCAGGGCAGACGACCAGTCGTTACGTCCGGTTACATCCACGTAGATAAAATCTTTGTAACCTATGCTGGCGGTTCCGTAGACAGCCTGCTTTTTCTTCGCGTTATACTCTGGCCAGGATTTGACGGTAGCACCATTGTTAGTGAGAGAGATAAAGTCGGAAGTAGCCAATGTGCCGATTTCCGAGTTTTGTTTCTTGAACAGGAAGTCCTGCGAGTTGGCACCCACACTGGCGGATATGTTGAAGTCTTTCCAGGTCTTGTTGTAAGAAAGCATGGCTTCGTAAGTATAGTTGCGTGATTTTTCGGTAAACTCCTTGTAGAATCCGTCGGCATCCCCCGGAGTGTACATATTGCGAAATTCGTATCCTTCTTTCATATTTAGGTCGAGGGCGGCTTTCAGACGCAGTTTCAGGTCTTTGGTGATTTTGTAGTTGACTGTTACGTCCGCTAATAACCATTCTTTCTTATCCTGGTTGGAAAGTTCGTTCAGCATCCACACCGGACTCTTGAATTGAAGGGCGGTCGGTTTTCCGTTCTCGTCTTTCCAGGGATACATTTCCTGTATGGAAAGGTCGCGGGGCATATCCATAAGTGTATAGATAGGGTTACGGTCGGAATTGTTACGGTAAGAACGGTTCTTTACATTCTCGTGCGTATAGCGACCGTTCAGGTCGACGTCCAGCGACTTTGTCAGTTTCACGTTGGAACGCACGTTAAAAGCGTTGCGGGTAAGGTTGTTCAATCCTTCCAATACGTCATCGCTCCGCAGGTTGGTGAAGCCGATACGGGTGGAGACATGTTCGGTGGCGCGTTCTATAGAAACACTGTTCGTCCAGGAGTAGGCAGTCTGATACATGGAGGTGGTGTTTGCCGGGGTAGGAACGTAGGATTTGAGTTCTCCGTTGCGTCCTACTACTTGGAAACCTAACATCGGCATACCCCATGAACGGGAATTGTCGTAACCGCCCATCCGTTGGATGCCGTAAGGCATGTTCGGGTCGTAAGGCACTTTGACGTCCCCATTGAACGAGTTGGCTTTGTTGTTTTCAAAACGGTTGATGTGTCCGCCACCATATATATTTTGATAGATGGGATATTGGGAAAATTCGGTGAACTGAACGTTTGTGGAGTAGGTAACTCCCAGTCCGCTTCTTTGACCGGCTTTCTTGGTGGTAATCAGGATGGCGCCGTTGGCTGCGTCCGAACCATAAAGTGCGGAAGCGTTGGCTCCTTTCAGAACAACGATGTTTTCGATGTCATCGGGGTTAATACTGTTAGCCGGGTTACCATAGTCGATTTCACCACCGGTCACATCATTAATAATAGGTACACCGTCGATTACATAAAGTGGCTGATTGTTACCGGAAATGGAGTTGGCACCACGGATACGTACGGTGGCTGAACCGGCGGCACCATTGGAGATCACCTGCAATCCTGCCACTTTACCTGCCAGCATGTTTACGAATCCGGCATCCCGGTTTTCGGTCATGCTTTCCACATCCATTTTCTGGAAGGCGGTAGAAAGAGATTTTTCATCGCGGCGTAAGTCCATCGCTGTTACCACTGTCTGTTCCAGCATCACAGCATCTTCTTCCAAGGTCACGTTTAATACATTCTTTCCTTTTACTACATTGAATGATTTTGTTTTAAAACCAATATAAGAGAATTTCAACACAGCGCCGTTCTCCGGGACTTGAATAGAGTATTTACCATCAAGATCGGTTATCACCCCTTTTGTACCACCCACTATCACTACATTAGCACCGATAATAGGCTCACCTTGTGCATCGGATACTGTTCCTTTCACTGTCCGGTTCTGCGCTTGCATTACCGAAGCACTGAACAGCATTAAAATTAAAATGAGACTTCTTTCATAGTATCTCATGTGCTGAGAAAATCGTTGTTTCATGCTTTTCATGAATTTATTTATGAATAATCACTAAGTTAAAGAATCAGTCGGATGAGAGAACCTGTTTTTATTATAGGTTTCATCATTCGAATTAGATTAAGGCGTTCTTTCTTGCTTCATAATACTGTTATGTTTTTAAGATTAATTTTCAGCAAAAGAACTGTGAACCGATAAAAAAAGCGTGGTGTTTGCGATTAATCGGGGATCAAAAAACAATTAAATGTGAATTAAGTCTTTTTTTTCTTATAATCCTTCACAAACAGATGCTTATCCTTTGTATTAAGTGAAAATAAAGTTATGAGCAAAGAGGAATATTACTCGGTTTATTCAGGTTTGTGGTGTGGAATGTATGAAAAGAAACTCCCCTTTCTCTAAATCTTGATAACTTTATCGGTGGTTCAGGGAAAAGGGAGAGAAAATTTAATTAAAAAAATAGCTTGTCGTCCGGGTTATAAGTCGGCAAATGGGACTTTATAAGTTTCACCCATGGAGTCATGATACTCTTTGCAGAAGCGGTCGTACAGGTTTCGGGCAATACCTTTCTTTCCCTGTGTGACTAGCACGGAACACTTGGCTGCCAATGCTTCTTCATTTAGTGGATCGTGCAGGAACATGATGTCGGCAAGGCGGATAATCATGTCCTGATGGTTCCGGCTGATTTCAATGTCCAGCAAGTTCTTCAGCAAGTCGATGGAATAACTGGAATAGTCGTCCTTAAAGTCGTCCAGCCAATCAAGAATCGTGTTGGGGAGTAAAGGTCCGTATAGCAGTATTTCCAGGATTCGGTTCAACAGTTCTTCACTTTTCTCCTGCTCGAATTGTTTGGTGCAGGTAATCAGGGTGTGATAATCACAGAAAACACCCGTTCCCCATTTTATACGCAGGAAATTGTTTTCTATCATTACTTCCATATCTCCGATGCTTTCCAAGAGTACTCGTAGCTTGCGCAGGTTTACGTTGCGGTTATTACGGGCGGCGGTTTCTTCTTTTTCAGGCCATAATATCTCTGTTGTTTTGGAAGCCAGAATACCTTGCGCATTTTTCTCCGTATAGAGGATCAATAGAATGAGCAGGTGCTTCAAACGGGGAGTAAAGTTGGAAGTGATGTCGTTTCCATCTTTATCGCGTACATTGAAACAGCCCAACAAAGAAATAGATGCACGACTGCGGTCGTAATAGTTGACTGTTTCTGTGAAGATTGTTTCACTCTCTTGCATCCATTCTTTTTTCGGTATGGTTTTAGACTCTGGTACGTCAGATTGGCTCTGGACTTTGCCGGTGGTGGCAACAGTTTTCTCTGTTCCTTTCTTTGTGGCAGGTGCCTTTTTATTTTTGCCGTTGTATTTGAAACGATAAAGTACAAAACCGGCTAAGACGAGTAATAGCAAGATTCCAATGGCATAGAGGTACCATCGGTTGTTGATGCTCTCTCCGGCGGTTGACTGGCGGATATCCACCTCGTTCACGAGGGGCATATTGATGGAGTAGATTGCCAGCTCATGTGTATGGTTGCTTAGTATTTTATCTAATACCAAGAATAATTTTCCATGAGACGGGGAAGTATAGAGGCTGAAATCACTATCCTGATAAGTTGATTCATTATAGATGGGTTTGGATACTTCCGAGTAGACAGAATCTTTCATTGAAATCTTCCATAATACACCTCCTTTATTTGTCGAAACAGCATAGAAAGAACTATCCGAGGGTTCGAAATACATGGTAGAGGCCATGATAGTACCTTCTTCCTGGGGTTGGTTCTTTTGCCAGACTATGCGTGATTGCTTGTTTTTCAGATTGATGGCGCATAATCCCCAATAGTAATGGCTGCTCAATTCCTGCTTGCCATACTTGTTTCCTCTACCACCAAAGATGTATAGTTCATCACCCACTATGGCCATTGCAGCTGAATAGCGGGGGTAAAGGGGACGTTCGTATTCTACTTGTTCTATTTGGTTAGTGCTGTACTTCATCCGGTAGAGATCGTTGCGATATTGGTAGAAACCATAACCACCGAAGAAATAGAAGGAAGAGTCTGCCGGATTGAATGTTCTGGCATGATTGTAGTTGCTGGCTTCTTCCGTGTTACGTATCTCATTACTCCATCTTTCAGTATCAAATGAAAAACGGGACGTGATGCCTTTCTTGGGATAATAAGACACTAATTTATTGCTTAAAGTATCGTATAAGAGATGATTGGGGAATTCTACCGCCGGATAGCCTCCACGTATTGCAATTTCCTTCTGCAAAGTTCCGTTTTCGTCCAATACATCGATTGATTGGGATCTGACTAAATAGAATAAGGCTTCGCGAGCGTTGAAAGCTACGTCCAGTTTTCCCGGGATTTTAGCCTGATGAACAAGTTTCCATTCAATATGATTGTCTATCAGCCATACCGGATGGATGGCACGTGCCACAGCTCCTTCTATTTCATCATAACAAACGGTATCATTGTGCTTCCACAGTTTCCATTCACGTATCTGTTTTCCATCTTGTGTGATGGTTACATTGCGAAGGTCGATGGGAGCTACGTCCGAAAGATATTCTTTCATCTGTCCGAACAAAGCCGTTACGCTTTTCACTCCTTGCAAGGGAGCCATCGCTGATATTTTTTTATTGTCGTAATCTATTTCAATTACATTATCTTTCAAACGCAGGTGCAACGAGACATCCAGCCATTTTTCCCGTTCGATGGGACTGTTTATGTTGATGATGCCCTCATTGAGTACCAATGCCGGAAAATGTCTTTCTTCACCTGCCACAAATGAGAAACGAATAAATTGGTTGGTGTTTGTATGCAGATGGAGAATGGTTCCAAAGTCATGCTCATTGGCGCGTACATACATTTGAAATGAAATGATAAAATCGTTTTTTATAGAGAAAGGTTGGTTATCGTCCAAGTACAAGGTTGTCCTCTCTATGCCCGGTACTGAATGGGATTTAAGAGAAAGTCCATAATCATACAAAGAAGATGCGTCCACTTTGCCTACCATGCAAAGCAGGACGGAGAGCAAGATTTGTAGTTGATATCTCATAGTACTTTATTTATAGTGCAAAAATACAAAAAACTGTATGATATACCCAAAAAACGGAGTTTATTTATAAGGCAATGCTTTGAAACAATTGTTTGCTATTACGTATCATACGTTTAATGAAACATGAAGATGTCCCAAAATAGAATGTAGAAAATGAAAATTCTATTTTGCGACATCTTCATATCAACCGGATAGAGCCTATTTATCGTCTGCAGAAGGAGGAGCGGCATTTGCTCCGCTGCCCCATGTCTTATTCGGTTTGTTGCCCATTGTCAGTACTAATTTGCCTCCATTTTTCAAGTCGTCATGGTGAAACCAGGGTTTCTCCCATTTTTGACCGTTCAGCGTAGCCGATTGGATATATTTATTTTCTTCGGAAACATTCGGAGCCTCGATTTCAAATACGGAACCGTTGCTGAGTGTTATCTCTGCATGGGTGAAAAGTGGACTTCCGATATTGTAGACCGGTGCTCCGGGAGTGACAGGATAAAAGCCCAGTGAGGAGAAGACTACAAATGAGGTCATACCTCCGCCGTCTTCATCCCCCGGCATACCCATGAGGTCGTTGCGGAACCATGTTTTCAGCATTTGACGGATGCGTTTCTGCGTTTTCCAAGGCTGGCCTGCATAGTTGTAGAGATAAGGTACATGCAAGGAGGGTTCGTTTGCCATGGAAAACTGTCCTACGTTACCTGTGTGGTCGGGTAGTTGTGCATAGAATTCATATTTACTACGTCCCAGCGGTTCACTGAAGGTACGGTCGAGATTGGCGATGAACTGCTCTTTTCCTCCCATAAGGTTAATCAGGTCGGCTACATTGTGAGGCACATCCCAGCGATACACCCAGCCATTGTTTTCTCCATAATATTCGCGGGCACCCATGCCACCTGCATAACGGTAGTCGAATGGTGTTATCCAGTTACCTTCCTTATCTTTCGGGTGGAAAAAGCCTGTTTCTTTGTTGAAGAGATTCCGGTAGTTGTAAGAACATTGCAGGTAATGGGCGGCTTCGTCTTTCTTGCCCAATATTTCGGCGATGCGGGAAAGGCACCATTGGTCGTAGCTCGTTCCCAGTGTAACGGCAACAGGTTGGCGCTTCTCGAAAGGATGCACGTTCGGGTCGGTTTCCTTTTCATCCGGGCGAAGAGCAGGGATATATCCATTTTCCCGGTAGAAATTGTCCAGCCAGCCGGCTGCAGCTCCCGACCAGGGAGCGAGCGTTTTCTCTTCAATTCCTTTCCGGCAGGCTTCGTAGGCTTTGGGCGCGTCTATATTCAATCCTTTAGCGAGAGCGTCGGCTATGGTAGCAACGGCATGATTGGAATTCATACGGCGTGAGTCACCTGTCACTTCGGGGAAGGTAGGCATCCACATTGTTCCCATCTGTTCCGCCATCAGCAGAAAGGAAGCAATGATGTCTTCTTCTTTTTTCTGGTCGATCAGCGTGCGCAGCGGGTGTGCAGCGCGGTAGGTGTCCCAAATCCAGTCGTCGTTGTAGAAAGGTGTGCCGTTGTCGTCGTGTACTTCGCCGTCAAAAGCACTGAAGTAACGACCACCGGCTTCACTCATACAAATCGGGCGTTCGAAAGTACGGTAGAAGGAGGAGTATAATACAGTCTTGTCATCTTCGGTTCCTCCTTCTACTTTGATACGTCCCAAGGCTTCGTTCCAGATTTGGCGTCCTGCTTTTGCCAGATTTTTGATGTTGTAGTCTTTCAACTCATTGCGCATATTCTTCTCTGCTTGTTCTTCACTGATGAAAGAAATGCCGTAACGAAGGCTGACTGTTGTTGTGCCATCTGCAAAACGCCATGCCGCACAAGCGTTGATACCTTCTGCGTTGTCTTTGCTGGCTTCGATGACTCCATCTTTCAGGATGCCGGTGCTTACCGGTTTTTCTTGTGGTTCAATATATACATACACATTGGTGTTGGCACTTAACTGCTGGTGTCCGCTGATGAAATTCTCTCCTACATGGATCGAACCATTGCGGGAGTTTACAATGATATAGGCAGGTTTGTCCGCTTCAAATGTGATCCGGTAAAGAGCCGACTGGTGGGAGAGGGCATATTCTGCCTTCATGCTGTTGTCGTTCAGGTCCACTTCATACGAGTAAGGCGTGAGGTGCTCATTATCGTAGTTGTAGGTAATGATCGGCCGCAGTTCTTTCCCCTGATAGGGACTAAGGTTGAACGCGGAACGTTCCCGGTGATTGGTGACAATCAATGGCAGTCCGTTTAGCAATTCGGTGGTATAATCAGCACGTTCCGGATAGACACGAAGCATACTGTTTGGCAATTGAATGGTAGGAAACGTGGGAACCAGCAGATGGCTGATATTCCCTATGTATGGATTGACATAATCGACCGGTGTCCGGTTGGCGGTCTGTGATTGCCCTCCATTGCATCCGCTTAACATTGCAGCCATTGTTATAGCAACGCAGAAATGTAAGATTTTCATGGTAGTTTTTATATTTAATCGTTTTTATTATTCATTTATTTGGCTTCCGGATTGGTAAAGGCAGCTTTCAACGTTGGGAGAAAATCCTTTTTGTTGTCACATTGAAAGAAGCCGCTAAAGTCATTCCGGTCTCCGTCTCCTATGGTGATAACCAGTTTGTTCCAGCCTTGCAACAGAGGGAGCTCTTTATAGATAACCTCGTTACGTCCATCGTGCGACAGACTTGCATAAGGTTTGTCATTGATGGACAACTCGCGGGTTTTGGCTTTTAACATCAAGGAGAGTTTCGGCATATTGGGTTCTATCAATAAGTCGTCCAAAGGACGTGGGCTAAATACGTAGAATTCCAATGCCCAACCATTATTCTTTTTCACAAACTTTTCTTTGGTTGCTACCGGGAAGTTCATTTGCTCGTCACGCAGGAAGAAAACTTCATTGATGTTGATTTCCGGCTTCTGATAGTTTATACCTGCGTTTTTCAGGATAATGCTCAACGTGTTGTATCCCTTTTCTGAATTGGCGAATTCTGTCAATGTATTCAAATAGACAGTGGAAGAGCCATGCTGATATTTAACAAATACCGGAGTGGCAGACGTACATTCGTATTCACTGCGGATTGTACCGGCTGTTTTGATCTCTTCCGGACGTTTGTTCCATTTGCGCCAGTCGGTCTTGCAGGCATTCAATAAAACTTCACCTTCTTCTACAAATGCGCCTTTTAACGAATAATTGGAGGCATCCGCTTTTTGAAGTTCACAGAAATAGAAGTCGGAATTGTTGAGTCCATGCATCCATGCTTTCTGTACAGGCAGGAAAGAAGAACGTTTCAGCGGATCTAGTGCAACGGGAAGAGGTAGGATTTCATTGTATTTCTCTACGGTTTCCGGTGTTATTCCCCATATCCATAAGTCTGCGCCTTTGGCTAGTTGTTTCTGAATTTCTTTTTGAGTAGCGGCGTTTAAAGCCTCGCTGCCATCCACGATGTAAAGCAGTGAGGAAGGGATGGTTGTTTTGGAAGCGAAGATTACTCCCTGCGCATCCATCAATTGTTTTACTTTGCTGTCCGGATTACCGATAAATACTACTTCTTTATAGTTCTTAGCCGTATTGGTAGCTTTGTGAGCCTGATACTGCTCTTTGTCGATTGTTGCATAAGGAGACCATGCCGGTTCGCCCGGAGCGTTGGCTGCACGTAAGGCACTGTACATTGGCCATTCCTGATAGAGTGGTAAAGTCGGGTCATAACCCGGATTGAACGTCGTGCAATAAGGTCCTACGCGTTCCGGTTGGACGCCCGGAACACCTTCTTTGTATTCGCTGAAGAATACGCCGTCTTCGCTGACACTGGGTGCTTTACTTTTATCTTTTTTGCCGAGTGGGAGTGGTTTCAGTGCATACCATGCCATGTTGAAAACAGTGCTGTATGAAGCACCCATCCGGCGTTGGTTAGCTATCAGGTTGTAACATTCGTTGGCTAGTCCTTCCATACGCCCTTCTTGTGATTCATAGGCACGTTCCCCGTTGTATTTGGAAACCTGTTCCGGTGTGCCATAATATGCCATACTGTGTTCACCGATTCCCCAAGGTTTTCCGATTTCGGTCCAGCGCTTCATGGAGTTGATGTCTCCGTAGTGTCCTACGGTTACAGGTAATATGCCATCACCGTCGTCTTCACCGTCTGCTGAAATCCATGGGCGGGTAGGGTCGTACTGATGTACAATGTCGCGCCATTCTTCCCATGCTTTCTTTTGAACAGGCATCAGTTCGGGACGATTATATACATGAAGGATAACAGGCTTGTTTTCATTACTGACACTCCAGCCGAAAACAGATGCATGATTTCTGTCGCGCAGGACAAAACGTTTCAAATGTGCTTTCGATGCTTCCCAAAAGAGATCGGAGTCCAGTTTCGGTCCGCCATCACTGGCCCAGTTGGCCGTTTCATTCAATACGCAGATACCCATTTCATCTGCCATATCTATATAAAAGCGGGGATAAACCTGTGCATGCGGGCGGACTGCATTTCCGTTCATACCTTTAATGGCAGTGAACCAAGCCCATGCGTAGCGACGTGTCATTTGTGGAATACCCATGAAATGCCAGGAGTCTCCATGTAAAGCATAAGGTTTACCGTTCAGATATTGTGTGGTTCCTTGCAATGTCCATTCACGCCAGCCGAAACGTTCGTATTTTGTATCGATGGTTTGCTTTTTATCTTTTATGGAAAGTAACAGGGCATACAGATTCGGTTGTTCGGGAGTCCAGTATTCCAGTATGTTTTCATTGACAGGGACTTGTAAGGTTACTTTTTGTGATGCATTAGGCGCAACTGTAACTTTGAACGGTGCTACCTGTAATGCTTCCGTACCCAGTGTCCATGCAGGAACGGGAGCAGAGTTTATGTCTGTTCCGGCACAATTTATCCATTCTCTGACATTACCTTGCAGTTGTATATCAGCTTTCCGGTCGGTTTTATTTTGTAGGGTCACCTCTATTTCCAATGTGTTTTTGGCAACCAATGGTTTTATATATACATCTTCTATATGAACTTTGGGTAAGGCCAGCAAATATACATCCTGCCAGATACCGTTGATATGATATCCCCACATAGAACCTCCCGGCACAATGCGGCGACCGATAGTCGAATTATCTTCGAATAAGGACTGGCTACGTACGCCTACCAGAATTTCTACTGTTTCACCGGGAGTCACTTTGTCCGTGATGTCGAAGCTAAACGGCAGAAACAAATCGAAATTTTCACCTACTTTTTCTTGATTGATATAGATTTCGGAATATCCGGCCACTGCTTCAAAGTAAAGTTTGATTTGCTGACCTGTCCAGTTGGCGGGAATCGTAATGTTCTTTTTCATCCATGCCATTTTTACTTGTTCCCACTCTTTAGGATAAGAAGGATAGTTGCGATGGTCGGGACCTTCCAGATCGCGATAGCCGAAAGAATTGATATTCCACGGAGAAGGTATTTTTATACGTGTCTTGCTCCAACCGTTGCCATCTTTCGGAAGGGACAGTTGGGGAGCTACTCCTTTTCCTTGTTTGTACTCTTTCGGTAAAGAGACGGGTTGAAAATCCCAATAACCATTCAGGCAAATCTCTTGACGATGCTCTTTTTCGGTTTTATTGACCAAGCCTTCACTGGGAGCAAAAGAGTAGGGATAAAATAACTTTTGATCGTTAGTCGCTGTTTGTGCATTTGTCTGTATGGGCTGTAAGGTAAAACCTGTCAGCAAACTGCACAATAGGATTAGATTCTTCTTCATATTTGTATATTAATAGTTTTTCGGATATTATTAGTTAGCGGCAAAGTAAAGGGAAAAGCATTAAAAAGGAGGAATGAAAGGGCTTAATCTGGGATTAAAAAGTGATTAATTGTATAAAACATCTGTTTTTCTTCTAAATAAAGGGTAAAATGTTCCTTGGCAAGCATCTTTGCGGAACTAAAAAAACTGATGGAGAAAATGATTTTATTCGGTGTCCGGTTTACTGTTTTTGGGGTGATTGATAAGAAAAATTGCTTGTTAAGTGATTTAATTGTTTTTTAATTCTTGGTTAATCCGGTTTTAATAACGGAGGTAAGCGCCTCATGCTATCTTTACATTCACAAATCTAACGAGTTCAATTTAATTAAAAAGAAAAACTATGGGACACAATTTGTTATTTGCTTTGAGGTATTTTCTTCCACTATTTTTGGGAGGAATGATTGCTTTAAATTCTTGTAAGGAGGAACGTGCGTCAATCAATGATGATCCGGGGCAGGGGGACGATGGCGGCGATGAATATGAGTATGTTGATGACCGCTATGACAATGGGATCAGTTGCGAGGAATATCTGACCAATTATCGGGGAATTCCGTTTAAAAAAGATTCGGAAGGAAATAGTTTGTCTGTGATATCGGGAGTGTCTTCAGTGATAGAAGCAGAAGATTTTGATGATGGTGGGCAGGATATTTCTTTCTCTTTTAAAAACAGTACGGCAGGAAATTATAAGGATTACCGTACAGAGAAAGGAGTGGCTATCAGTAAAAGCGGAGAAGTTATAAATATAGGTAATGTCAATAACGGTGATTGGCTTTGTTATACACTACAGGTCAATCAGGCAGGAGCCTATTCCATTGATACTTATTGTGTGTCGGGTGGGGGAAAGACCAGCTTTTATTTTGAGGTGGACGGAAAGTCTGCCGGTCAGATCGTAGAATCGCCGGAGGATGAATGGAGTGTCTACTCACATTCGGTGAAGGTAACCAATGTACAACTAAGTGAGGGCAGGCATGTATTGAGATGGTGCACTACGGGGAGTATGAATCTGGATAAGTTTGTGTTTACGCGTACCGGAGAATATACCGGGGATAAAGTAGACGGTTCTCAATTTGAGTATCCAAGATACGGTTATTATGAGCATAATCCGTTGTTTGTTGATTTCTCTTCGCAGATGTATCAGAATTCATTTACGGGAACGCTTTATACAGCCGATCCTTCAGCACATGTATGGGCAGACGGTCGTCTTTATGTTTATGCTTCACATGATATGGAACCGACACAAGGATGTGACCGCATGGACAGATACCATGTTTTTTCCACTACGGATATGAAAAACTGGACGGATCATGGGGAGATCATGAATTCGGCCACAGTAAAAGCACATGTGGGTATGGGAATCGATGGCTTTATGTGGGCTCCTGATTGTGCTTATAATAAAGAAGAACAGTTATATTATTTTTATTTCCCTCATAAGATTGACGCTAATACGTGGCGCATCTTTGTAGCAACCAGTAAGGAGCCTGCGGCAAAGTTCAGGGTGAAAGGAGTGATTGACGGTATTCCTTCTACGATTGACCCTTGTGTATTTGTAGACGATGACGGACAACCTTATATTTATACCAGCGGTGCCGGCAAAGGCTGTTGGGGTGCTAAATTGCGCAAGGATGACTGGACTAAACTGGATGGAGTAATGAGTCCTTTGAGTGGTTTTACTGATTTTCATGAGGCACCTTGGGTACATAAGTACAAAGGCAACTATTATTTGAGCCATTCGGATAATCATGCGGGTAGTCAGGGAGGTAACCGGATGCAGTATTCTATGTCGAACAATCCTTTGGGACCATTCACTCCATGCGGCGCATATATGTATCCTCATGGTGAAGAAACGGCTCATGGCTCTATTGTAGAGTATAAAGGTCGGTGGTATTCTTTTTATCATACGGCTAATTATTCGGGAAAAGGAGCTTTGCGTTCGGTTTGTGTCGATCCGATCGAGTATGATCAGAATAATAAATTGAAGATGGTACAAAACTGGGGGAGTCCCCGTAGTGGTCGGGCTGTAGAAGTGAGGATGACGCCATCTGTAGTAATACAGGCTGAAAACTACAATACAGGCGGTGAACATTATGGATACCATAAAAATCCGTTGGAGGGAGGAATGCAACAGGAAACGCAAAACGGAATCACTTATCTTAAAGATATGAAATCGGGAGAGTGGGTGCGTTATTCAATCAACGTCAAAGAGGCTGGACGTTATGGTATTACTTGCAGAATGTTTCAGAAGCGTTCGGGGGGTAAATTCCGTATTGCTGTGAATGGAGTTTATAAGACTGGTGAAATAGTATTAAGCGGTTCTGCCGGAGTATGGAATGAGACTTTAGTGTATCCAATAGAGTTGGAAACAGGCGAACAATATATTGACTTTCGTATAAAGAGTGGGGATATTGATATCGATTGGATTAAGTTTGGGGCAGGACACAGTCAAGTGCCCGGTATCATTCAGGCGGAAGATTTTGATGACGGACAATATAGCTTTAAGAATGCTTCATCCGGCAACTTTAAGTCTTACCGGAGCGATCAGGGAGTAGCGATTAGTGCAAGTAATAATATTGTTCATATAAGTAATACTTCCGGTGGCGATTGGATTCAATATACATTTAATGTTCAGGAGAAGGTTTCTACAGTCAAGGTTCGTGCAGCAGCGGAGAAGGATGGAAAGTTTGCCCTTTCTTTTGATGGAGGAGCACAGTTGAATCCTGTGGCCACAACTACGGGAAATTGGACTACTTACAATGATTTTACAGTATCGAACCTGCAATTATCAGCCGGTACACATACAATGAAGATTCACATACTTAGTCCGATGAATATTGATTGGTTTGAATTTCGGTAGACTATATCAACAATATTCCATATCAGGCTTCTATTAGAATTGAAGATCATTAAAATGAAGGTTTTAAAAGATAATCATAGTTGGCTTACAGATATTTGCTAAATTTGCGAACGACCAGTAACTTTTAGGGCTGATTGAGGAGTTACTGGTCATTTGAGGCCGGATGCAAAGGATATTGGTTTCGAGTAGAGTGATAATAAAAAGAGATTGGAGGACATGAATGAATAGTAATTATCAAGTTGGCGATTTAATTTATGATGCAAATATTTATGATGGGATGAATACCGATCTGGCTGATTTGCATTTTTATAAGCGGTGGCTACCCAAAAGTAAGGATGCCCGAATACTTGAACTTTGCTGTGGAACAGGCAGGCTTACTCTTCCAATTGCAAAGGATGGATATAATATTAGTGGCGTTGATTATACGTCTTCAATGCTCGACCAAGCGAAGATCAAGGCTTTTGAAGCAGGATTAGAAATAAGGTTTATTGAGGCAGATATTAGAACTTTAAATTTGCAGGACAAATACGATCTTGTCTTTATTCCATTTAATTCAATCCATCATTTATATAAGAATGAAGATTTGTTTAGGGCATTTAATGTCGTTAAAAATCATCTCAAAGAAGGAGGTTTATTTCTGTTAGATTGCTTTAATCCGAATATTCAATATATAGTTGAAGGTGAAAAAGAACCGAAGGAAATAGCTGCATATACCACTGACGATGGTAGAGAAGTATTGATAAAGCAGACCATGCGATATGAAAGTAAAACTCAGATAAATCGTATAGAATGGCATTATTTTATCAATGGTGAATTCAATTCTATTCAGAACTTGGATATGAGAATGTTTTTTCCTCAAGAATTAGATTCATATTTGGAATGGAGTGGTTTTCATATTATACATAAGTATGGAGGATTTGAAGAAGAAGTATTTAATGATAATTCGGGAAAACAAGTATTTGTCTGTCAGTACAAGTCCGATTGTCTGTATTGAGGTAGAACATGAATAGATAGATGTATCAAAATTGATACCTCTTGAAACAAAGTTTATAGCCGAAGGTGAAGATATCCCCTATCTTTGCCTTCGTCTATTTTTAGATTAAAGATTGTATAAACTAGGAATACTTTGTTGCCATGAAAACAACCCCCTGGATGAAACTATGTAAAGGTGTAGCACTTGCATTAACAGTCTCTTATGGACTGACTTATTGCCATACGACTAAAAGCAAATTGACCTTGGAACAGCAAGGTGATAGCTTGACTGTCATCCATATCACCAATCCGACTAATTATATATTGCTTCCTATAGAAGAGGAAGCACCGGAAAGTCAGGTTCTCCTCCATACAGGAGAAGCTGCCGATACCGATATGGATATTCGTTTGGCACAGAATCAAGTGGATTATTTTGTTCCCTTTGCTTTGCCTGGCGGAACGAGGAATGTAACCGTACGTGTCCGTAATAAATCAAAAGACGCACTTTGCTGGAAAGAAATCAAATTATCTGATACATTTGATACTACCAATACAGAAAAGTTTCGTCCTGTTTATCATCATACTCCCCTTTATGGCTGGATGAATGATGCTAACGGGTTGGTGTATAAAGATGGAGAATATCATTTGTATTTTCAATATAACCCTTATGGTTCCAAATGGGGAAATATGCATTGGGGACATTCTGTCAGCAAAGACCTGATGCATTGGGAACATCTGGAACCAGCTATTGCCCGTGACACATTGGGACATATCTTTTCGGGTAGCTCGATTGTCGATCAGGAGAATGTAGCCGGTTACGGAGCAGGGAGTATTCTGGCTTTTTATACTTCTGCCAGTGACAAAAACGGGCAGATACAATGTCTTGCTTTTAGCAAGGATAACGGGCGGACATTTACTAAATATGAGAAGAACCCCATTCTGCGTTCTTCTGACGGTTTGAAAGACTTCCGTGATCCGAAAGTTTTCCGGTATGAACCGGAAGATAAATGGGTTATGATTGTTTCTGCCGATAAAGAAATGCGTTTCTATGATTCTAAGAATCTGAAGGACTGGAACTATATGAGTAGCTTCGGAGAAGGATACGGAGTGCAGCCTTGTCAGTTTGAATGTCCGGACATGGTAGAACTTTCGGTAGATGGGGATACGAACCGTAAGAAATGGGCGTTGATAGTAAATGTAAATCCGGGATGTTACTTCGGGGGGAGTGCTACCCAGTACTTCACAGGAGATTTCGATGGAACGAAGTTTATTTGTGACAATCAGCCAAATGTCACGAAATGGTTGGATTGGGGCAAAGATCACTATGCCACCGTTTGTTTCTCGAATACTGGTGATCGTGTGATTGCTGTGCCTTGGATGAGTAACTGGCAATATTGTAATATTGTCCCGACGAAGCAATTCCGCAGTGCCAATGCTTTACCACGTGAGTTAAGCCTTTACACACAAAATAGCGAAGTCTATCTTTCGGCAGCTCCGGTGGCGGAGATAAAAGCTTTGCGAAAAGAAAGTAAAGAGATTCCTACATTTACAGTTGCTAATGATTATCATATCAATTCTTTATTGGCAGATAATGGAGGTGCTTATGAACTGGCATTGGATATTACTGCTGGAGGGGCGGAAATAATGGGATTCAGTCTCTTTAATGATAAAGGTGAAAAGGTGGATATTTATTTCAATCTTCCGGAAAAGAGACTGGTAATGGATCGGACGAAAAGTGGTATTGTAGATTTCGGAAAGAATAGTGTGCCTCATGAGATTGAGGCTCACGACCGTAGAAAGACGACTTCCATCAATTATATGGATGATTTTGCATTAGCTACCTGGGCGCCAATAAGAAAAGAAAAGAAATATGCTTTGGATATTTTTGTCGACAAATGTTCTGTAGAAATATTCCTGAATGGGGGAAAGATAGCAATGACCAATCTCATATTCCCATCGGAACCATACAACCGTATGTGCTTTTATAGTAAAGGAGGTACATTTAATGTCGATTCATTTAATGTATATCGATTAGGTTTATAAGTTAGGTTTTGTAGATTAGAATTAGGTATTGGTAGCTGTCAGATGTGAGATCCGGCAGCTACTTTCATTCATCAATTATTCATCAATTTCGATTATATATCCCCCTTGGAAGATCTCTCCCGGTTGCAGCTGTTGCATCCAGTCTTTATCTTTATATTCACCTGTATAATGTGCGCGGTCGCAACGTCCGTACCAGGGTTCGATGCAGACAAAAGGAGCATTTTTTGCAGGTGGAGACCAAAGACCAACTACCGGAGCATTAAAATGTAAACTTAGATAAGCCTGCTTCTCTTTATTATATAAGGTAACTTTACGAACCTGTTCATTTTCCAGTATCAAAGCATCTTTATCAAAAGTATGTATTATGTCCAGTGGTAACAATCCATCTGTCAGCTCTAAGGAGTATTCTGTAGAAGGATCAGCACATCCTTTTTCTGAAATGAGAATATATTTCAAACCGTCTTTTGGGTCAAATCCGAAGAATCCTCTTTCCAAACAGTTTGCATCAAACTCCGGCCAGTAGAAAGCGGGATGTGCTCCAATTTGAAAATACATTTCTTTATCACCGGTATTTGTCACTTCCCACATAACCTCAATTTGTTTTCCCTGAATACGATAACCTATTTCCAGACAGAATGGAAACGGATATTTCTGCAAAGTCTCTTCATTACTGACAAGACGGTAGCGCACTTCATCCTCTTTTTCAGCAACAAGCGTAAATTCCATGTCACGGGCAAAACCATGTTGAGTAAGCGTGTAAGGAACCCCTTCATTTCGATACTCATTTTCCCATACGCTCCCGACAATTGGGAATAGGACAGGAGAGTGACGTCTCCAAAAAGCAGGATCGGCTTGCCACAGATATTCTTTTCCATTGGCGACGATACTGCAGAGTTCAGCTCCGTGAGGAGATACTTGAATCGTAAGTTGTTTGTTGGAGATTGTTTTCATATCGTTGATTTATTGGATTATTTTAGAGTCAATCTTTAAGTTCATTTTCCGATCCTTCTTTCGATTTGTCTTCAGATTTACCTTTCAGTAGGATACCACTTTGGGCATTAAGAGGAGAGATTACTCTCTTTCCCGTTTTAGCTTCTAGTTCCAGTCGGGCATTACGGGCTACTTCTCCTCCTTGTTGAGCAATATCTATGTGGTCACTGAATGTTTCCGGATCGCTGGTTTCAGATATTTCTTTAGTAGAAAGTTCGGCAAGCATATTTAATACCAATTCTTTATTGGTCATGTTATCCCGTAGGTTTTCTTTTTTCAATCCTTTAAATTGTTTGTACTCTTTAGATGTCATATCTGACCATGTCTGATAAATAATATCTGTGAGTGTAGCGAATTGAACGCCTTCCTGCAATCCATGTTTCTTCCACTCGTCAGTCAAGTCTTTACGGATTTCTATTGATTTCAGACGTTGGTTAATCCAACTATCAGAGTATCCCATACGTTTATAATCCATTAAAGCTTGGTCAATTGATAATTCGGGGTCTTGTATTTGGTTGAGCCGTTCGCTGGCTACCTTAGCCATCCATAGTTTGAAAGGCTCCGCCTTAGGGGAAGGAATAGATTGGATAAGGCGGAGAAGCTGTTCGGTATCGGCAACATCGGTAAGGCGCATTTTACCATCCGCTGCCTGCATTTTCAAACCGTTACAATTTGTAACGGTTTCGTTTCCTTCCGATAGTAGTCTCTTTTTTAACACACGCCAATAAGTTTGAGGGTTACTGCTGTCTGTCAAGACAGCCACCACATCTACTATTGAAAAATACCACTTCTCTTGTTCATCATCCCATACCGTACGTACTCTTCTTTCTTCAAAGAGTTTTAAAGCTTGTTGCTTAGTCATGAATCTTATTTTTAGAGTTTATCATTTAATGAAGAGTCGTTCTTTCTTTGGGCTCATATCACTATACAAAGGTAGCGTTTTCTGCGATTATAAAAGAATATGAATCCAAGAATTCCCGTAATGAAAGAAAACATGTATAAAACCCTATAAAATAGCGTTCTATGCAACAAATGTTATAGCCTTTGAAACATTTTTTTCAGTCGTTTGATATAAATCAACCGTAATTTGCATTATCGATATAGATAAAATTCGTACTTTTAAATTAATAACATCAAACTAATGCATCGTATTATGAAGAACAAAAAACTTCTTTGCAGCGTTTGTTTCCTGTTTACTTTCATGTCAGTCCTTTGGGGGCAAAGCATTACGGTGAAAGGAAACGTTACTTCTAAAACGGACGGACAGCCGGTCATCGGCGCCTCTGTTGTTGAAGCTACAGCTACTGCTAATGGAACAATTACTGATTTAGATGGTAATTTCACCCTTTCGGTTCCGGTTAACTCTACTTTAAAGATTACGTATATTGGTTATAAACCGGTGACCGTAAAATCGGCTGCTATCATTAATGTATTATTGGAAGAAGACACTCAAATGGTAGATGAAGTGGTTGTAACAGGTTATACCACTCAACGTAAAGCCGACCTGACCGGTGCTGTTTCCGTAGTGAAAGTAGACGAAATCCAGAAGCAAGGGGAGAACAACCCGGTGAAAGCACTTCAAGGCCGCGTGCCCGGTATGAATATTACAGCGGATGGAAATCCGAGCGGATCGGCTACCGTACGTATTCGCGGTATCGGTACGTTGAACAACAACGATCCTCTTTATATTATTGATGGAGTTCCTACCAAAGCCGGTATGCACGAATTGAACGGAAACGACATTGAATCCATTCAAGTACTGAAAGATGCTGCTTCAGCATCCATCTACGGTTCGCGTGCTGCAAATGGAGTTATCGTCATTACTACCAAACAAGGAAAGAAAGGCCAGATTAAAATCAATTTTGATGCTTCGGTTTCAGCTTCCATGTATCAAAGTAAGATGGACGTGTTGAATACGGAACAGTACGGACGTGCCATGTGGCAAGCCTATGTAAACGATGGTGAGAACCCGAATGGCAATGCCTTGGGATATAACTACAATTGGGGTTACGATGCCAACGGAAATCCGGTACTATATGGTATGAGTCTTTCCAAATACCTGGATTCGAAGAATACAATGCCTGTGGCAGATACCGACTGGTTTGATGAAATTACCCGTACAGGTGTCATCCAGCAATACAATCTTTCTGTCAGCAACGGTTCGGAGAAAGGTTCTTCCTTCTTCTCTCTGGGATATTACAAAAACCTGGGTGTAATCAAAGATACAGACTTCGACCGTTTCTCCGCCCGTATGAACAGCGATTATAAATTAATTGATGATATATTGACTATCGGCCAGCATTTCACCTTAAACCGTACTTCGGAAGTACAAGCTCCCGGCGGAATTATTGAAACTGCTTTGGACATTCCTTCCGCTATCCCCGTTTATGCTTCGGATGGTTCATGGGGAGGACCGGTAGGCGGATGGCCGGACCGTCGTAATCCTCGCGCCGTACTCGAATACAACAAAGACAACCGATACACTTACTGGCGTATGTTCGGTGATGCTTATGTGAATCTAAGCCTCTTCAAAGGATTCAATGTTCGTTCTACTTTTGGTCTGGACTACGCAAATAAGCAAGCCCGTTACTTCACCTATCCTTATCAGGAAGGAACACAGACCAACAACGGCAAGAGTGCAGTGGAAGCCAAACAGGAACACTGGACCAAATGGATGTGGAATGCCATTGCCACTTACCAGTTGGAAATAGGCAAACATCGTGGAGACGTTATGGCAGGTATGGAGCTGAACCGGGAAGACGACAGTCATTTCTCCGGCTATAAAGAAGATTTCTCTATCCTTACTCCCGACTATATGTGGCCCGATGCAGGTAGCGGCACAGCACAGGCTTACGGTGCCGGTGAGGGTTACTCGCTTGTCTCTTTCTTCGGTAAAATGAACTATTCTTACGCTGACAAATATCTGCTTTCATTGACGCTCCGTCGTGACGGTTCTTCCCGCTTCGGTAAAAACCATCGTTATGCCACTTTCCCTTCCGTTTCTTTGGGATGGCGCATCACACAGGAGAGCTTTATGAAGGAACTGACTTGGTTGGACGATCTGAAACTGCGTGCTTCATGGGGACAGACCGGTAATCAGGAAATCTCCAACCTTGCCCGTTACACTATCTACGCTCCTAATTATGGAACAACAGATTCATTTGGCGGTCAAAGCTACGGTACGGCATACGATATTACAGGTTCTAACGGAGGTGGTACTCTGCCTTCCGGATTCAAACGTAACCAGATTGGTAATGACAATATCAAGTGGGAGACAACCACACAGACGAACGTCGGCATCGACTTCAGTCTGTTCAAGCAATCCTTGTACGGCTCATTGGAATACTATTACAAGAAAACAACCGATATCCTGACTGAAATGGCAGGTGTGGGAGTATTGGGAGAAGGTGGCAATCGTTGGATTAATTCGGGTGCAATGAAAAACCAGGGTTTTGAATTCAACTTGGGCTACCGCAATAAGACTGCCTTCGGACTGACTTACGACCTGAACGGAAACATCTCCACTTACCGGAATGAAATTCTTGAATTACCGGAAACAGTGGCTGCTAATGGAAAGTTTGGTGGTAATGGAGTAAAGAGTGTAGTCGGTCATACATACAACTCACAAGTGGGCTACATTGCCGACGGTATCTTCAAATCACAAGAGGAAGTTGATAATCACGCTACCCAGGAAGGTGCAGCCGTTGGCCGTATCCGCTACTGCGACATCGACCATAACGGTGTGATTGATGAAAAAGACCAGGAATGGATTTACGATCCGACTCCTGCTTTCAGCTACGGATTGAATATCTACCTGGAATATAAGAACTTCGACCTGACTATGTTCTGGCAAGGTGTTCAAGGAGTAGATATCATCAGTGACGTGAAGAAGAAGAGTGACTTCTGGAGTGCATCCAACGTCGGCTTCCTGAACAAGGGAACCCGCCTGCTCAATGCCTGGTCGCCTACTAATCCGAACTCTACGATTCCGGCATTGACCCGCAGCGATACAAACAATGAACAGCGTGTTTCCACTTACTTTGTTGAAAACGGTTCCTTCCTGAAACTGCGTAATATCCAATTAGGCTATACAGTTCCGGCAGTAATCTCCAAGAAGTTGAGAATGGAACGTTTACGTTTCTATTGCAGCGCACAAAATCTGCTGACGATCAAGAGTAAAGACTTTACGGGAGAAGACCCCGAAAACCCGAACTTCTCTTATCCGATCCCTGTGAATATCACCTTCGGACTTAACATCGGATTTTAATTCACTTCATTTATAAAACGAACTATCATGAAAAAGATACTATACATAGCAACCATCGGATTAACCTTGCTGACAAGCAGTTGCAACGATTTTTTGGATCGTCAGGTTCCGCAGGGTATTGTGACCGGCGATCAGATCGCTTCTCCCGAATACGTGGACAACCTCGTAATTTCAGCCTACGCCATTTGGGCAACAGGTGACGACATCAACTCTTCCTTCTCGCTTTGGAATTATGACGTACGTTCCGACGATTGTTATAAGGGCGGTTCCGGTACGGAAGACGGTGGTGTGTTCAACGCACTGGAGATTTCTAAAGGTATCAACACTACCGACTGGAACATCAACGATATATGGAAAAGACTGTATCAATGCATCACCCGTGCCAACACAGCCCTGCAGTCACTCGACCTGATGGATGAAAAGACTTATCCGCTGAAGGACCAGCGCATTGCTGAAATGAGATTCCTGCGCGGACACGCCCACTTCATGCTGAAGGAACTGTTTAAGAAGATCGTCATAGTGAACGATGAAAACATGGACCCGGATGCTTACAACGAGCTTTCGAATACTACCTATACCAATAACGAACAATGGCAAAAGATAGCAGACGACTTCCAGTTTGCCTACGACAATCTGCCGGAAGTGCAGATAGAAAAAGGACGTCCCACACAAGCTGCCGCTGCCGCTTACCTGGCAAAGACTTACCTGTTTAAAGCCTACCGTCAGGATGGAGTGAACAACAACATTACCGGTATCGACGAAGAAGACCTGAAGCAGGTAGTGAAATATACCGATCCTCTCATCATGGCTAAAGCTGGTTACGGATTGGAAAATGATTATAGCATGAACTTCCTGCCTCAATACGAAAATGGCGCGGAGTCTGTATGGGCGATTCAATATTCTATCAACGACGGAACATACAATGGTAACCTGAACTGGGGAATGGGACTGACAACTCCGCAGATACTAGGCTGCTGTGATTTCCACAAACCGAGCCAGAATCTGGTGAATGCTTTCAAAACCGACTCGCAGGGAAAACCGTTGTTCAATACCTACGATAATGAGAACTATGAGGTTACGACGGACAATGTAGACCCCCGTTTATTCCACACGGTAGGTATGCCGGGCTTCCCTTATAAATACAACGAAGGCTACCTGATTCAGAAGAATGATGACTGGAGCCGTAGCAAGGGACTTTACGGATATTATGTTTCGCTCAAAGAGAATGTAGACCCGGACTGTGACTGCCTGAAGAAAGGTTCTTATTGGGCAAGTTCCCTGAATCATATCGTCATCCGTTATGCAGATGTATTGCTGATGCGTGCCGAGGCCCTGATACAGTTGAACGACGGACGTATTGCCGACGCCATTTCACTCATCAATGATGTACGCAGCCGTGCAGCCGGAAGTACAATGCTGATCTTCAATTACAAAGAAGAGTACGGAGTAAACTTCAAAGTAACTCCTTATGAACTGAAAGCATATACACAGGACGAAGCCATGAAAATGCTGAAATGGGAACGCCGTATAGAGTTCGGTATGGAAAGCTCACGTTTCTTTGACCTCGTAAGATGGGGAGAAGCCAAAGACGTTATCAATGCTTATTATGTGACCGAAGCAGCCCGTTGTTCTATTTACAAGAATGCAGGTTTTACGGAAAATAAGAACGAATACCTTCCAATTCCATTCGAACAGATCAGTGCCAGTAACGGAAATTATACACAGAATTTCGGTTGGTAATCATCAATCTTAAAACAAAGAATAAAATGAAATCAATCATAAAACAACTCTATACCATCCTGTTGGTGACTGTAGCATGCCTGACAGTTGCGGGATGTAACGATGACTTCAAATCCAATCTTCGTCTGGACGGAGATGTATGGGTGAACTCTATTAAACTGGATGAATACGCAGGGACGATCGATTATCAGAATAAGACAATCGTAGTGGGAGTTCCTTACGATTATGACGTTACCCGGATGGCCGTCAGTGAAATCAATCTTTCCGAAGGTGCTACGGCGAGCATCGCTATTGGTGAAACAATCGACTTTTCTCTTCCCGTATCTTTGACCGTGAAGAATGGCGACGTACAGATGAGCTATACGATTACCGTGAAGAGAGACGAAGCAAAGATACTGACCTTTAAGTTGAATGATACTTATGTAGGAAAAGTAGACCAGCTATCAAAAACAATCTCTGTAGTTGTTCCACTGACAGTGGATATCACCCAGTTGAAAGGTACATTCACCGGATCAGATGGAGTCACTGTGACTCCGGTATCCGGCAGCATCCAGGACTTTACCAACCCTGTCACTTATACGGCAACTTACCGTTCGGCAGTGACTCCTTATGTAGTAACAGTTACTCAAGGAAATGTAATTCCGACTGCCTTTATCGGCACAGCTTCTTCTGTGAGCCAACTGACAAGTCCTGAAGAAAAAGCCGCTGCCCAGTGGATGATGGATAATATATCCATGTCCGAATACATCTCATTCAAAGATGTAGTAGACGGAAAAGTAGATTTAGGTAAATATGCTGCAATCTGGTGGCATTTCCATGCAGACAATGGCGATAATCCTCCTTTGCCGGATGATGCGAAAGCTGCCGTAGAGAAATTTAAAGTCTACTATCAAAACGGTGGTAACCTGTTGTTGACCCGCTATGCAACTTTCTATATTAAGGACCTTAGCATTGCAAAAGATGAGCGTGTACCCAACAACAGTTGGGGAAGAAGTGAAGACTCACCCGAAGTCGTTGATGGGGCATGGAGCTTTCCAATTGTCGGCAACGAGTCGCATCCGTTATTTCAGGATTTAAGATGGAAAGATGGTGACAAAACAAGAGTCTATACCTTTGATGCTGGTTACGCGACTACCAATAGTACGGCACAATGGCATATCGGAACAGACTGGGGAGGTTATGAGGATCTGAACGCATGGCGTAGCTTGACAGGAGGAATCGATGTGGCATGCGGAGACGACGGTGCAGTAATCATAGCCGAATTCGAGCCGCGCGCCAATAGCGGACGCACGATCTGTATCGGCTCCGGTTGTTACGACTGGTACGGTAAAGGAGTAGACGCTTCTGCCGACTACTACCACTACAACGTAGAGCAAATGACTCTGAATGCAATCAACTACTTATGTAAATAAAAGAATAAGCAATAATTATGAAAAATATGATCTTACATATAGCAATCACCACGCTGTTGACCTCAATGAGCGCTTGCAGTGATGAGATAGATCCCGTGTTGACTCAAAGAGACTGGGACGGTACAGCCACTTACTTCCAATCGACCGACGAGCATGGCTTCTCGATGTACTATAAACCGCAGGTAGGCTTTGTTGGTGACCCGATGCCATTCTATGATCCGGTTGCCAAAGACTTTAAAGTGATGTACCTGCAAGACTACCGTCCGAACCCCGAAGCTACTTACCACCCCATTTTCGGGGTGGCCACCAAAGACGGTGCTACTTATGAATCTCTCGGCGAACTGATTCCGTGTGGAGGTCGTGACGAACAGGATGCTGCCATCGGTACAGGAGGTACCATCTATAATCCGGTTGATAAACTCTACTACACCTTCTACACCGGCAATAAATTCAAACCTTCTTCCGACCAGAATGCACAGGTAGTCATGGTAGCTACCTCTCCCGACTTTAAAACATGGACCAAGAACCGCACTTTCTATCTGAAAGGAGATACGTACGGCTATGACAAGAATGACTTCCGCGATCCGTTCCTGTTCCAGACCGAAGACGGCGTTTATCACATGCTGATTGCCACCCGTAAAAACGGAAAAGGACACATTGCCGAATTCACCTCTACTGACCTGAAAGAGTGGGCGTCTGCCGGCACATTTATGACCATGATGTGGGACCGTTTCTATGAATGTCCGGACGTATTCAAGATGGGAGACTGGTGGTATCTGGTCTATTCGGAACAAGCTTCCTTCATGCGCAAGGTACAATATTTCAAAGGCAAAACACTTGAAGAACTGAAAGCAACCACTGCCAATGATGCCGGAATATGGCCGGACAATCGGGAAGGTATGCTGGACAGCCGTGCATTCTATGCAGGCAAGACTGCTTCCGATGGAACCAACCGTTACATCTGGGGCTGGTGTCCTACCCGTGCCGGCAATGATAATGGAAACGTAGGGGATGTAGAACCCGAATGGGCTGGCAACTTGGTGGCACAACGCCTCATTCAGCACGAAGACGGTACATTGACTCTTGGAGTTCCCGATGCAATCGACCGTAAATACACTTCTGCACAAGAGGTAAAAGTGATGGCTAAAGACGGAAACGTAACAGAAAGCGGTAAAACCTATACGTTGGCCGAAGGAGCTTCCGTTATCTTCAACCGGTTGAAAGTACACAACAAGATTTCCTTTACCGTAAAAGCATCCTCGAATACAGATCGTTTTGGAATCTCTTTCGTCCGTGGAACGGACTCCAAATCATGGTATAGCATCCACGTCAACGCTGACGAGGGTAAAGCCAACTTCGAGAAAGACGGTGACAATGCCAAATACTTGTTTGATAACAAATTCAATATTCCGGCGGATAATGAATACCGTGTGACGATTTACAGTGACCAATCGGTTTGTGTGACTTACATCAACGACCAGTTATCTTTCACGAACCGCATCTATCAAATGCAGAAGAATCCGTGGTCACTCTGTTGTTATAAAGGTGAAATCACTGTATTAGATATTCAAGTGAGCACCTATTAATAGAAAAGTAACATCTTTTACAGTGTTTGAAACAAAAGTGATAGGCGTTTCATCCCGGAGCGCCTATCTTTGCACTGTAACAACCTTAATACCATAAAGCATGAATTTAAGACTCTCTTCCAAACAAATTCAAACCTTCGCGGTTTTATTTTGTATGATTGTGATGAATATCTCTCTATCCGCCCGTGCAGACAACTCTCCTCTATTAATTAAAGATTTAGGAGAAGGACATTGCCTCGTACGTGTCAACACTAACCAGAAGTATCTGTTGTTGCCCGTAGAAGATGCATCGCCCGATGTGCGTATCAGCCTGATTGTTAATAATAAAGAGGTAAAGAACTTCGATGTCCGTCTGGCCATCCATAAAGTCGATTACTTTGTTCCGGTAGACCTTTCCGACTATTCCGGCAAACTAATTTCTTTCAAATTTAAAATGAACTCCAACGACCTGGTTCGTGTCAACCTTTCGCCGGACAACACCGCTTGCTGCAAGGAAATGAAATTGTCCGACACGTTCGATACAAGCAATCGTGAAAAGTTCCGTCCCACTTATCATTTCTCTCCCCTTTACGGATGGATGAACGACCCGAACGGAATGGTATACAAAGACGGCGAATACCACCTTTTCTACCAATACAACCCTTACGGTTCCAAATGGGGAAATATGAACTGGGGACATGCCATCAGCAAAGACCTCGTAAACTGGGAACATCGCCCCGTAGCAATCGCCCCGGATGCATTCGGTACTATCTTCAGTGGCTCCGCCGTGATAGATCATCATAATACCGCCGGCTTCGGTGCAGGCGCCATCGTCGCCATCTATACACAAAACAGCGACCGTCAGGTGCAAAGCATTGCTTACAGCACCGACAACGGACGTACCTTTACCAAATACGAAAACAATCCTGTATTAGTATCTGAAGCACGTGACTTCCGCGACCCGAAAGTATTCTGGTACGAAGGCACCAAACGCTGGATCATGGTATTGGCAGTAGGGCAGGAAATGCAATTCTTCTCTTCCCCCAACTTGAAAGACTGGACATTTGAAAGCAGCTTCGGCAAAGGACACGGCGCACACGGAAACGTTTGGGAATGTCCCGACTTATTCGAACTCCCGGTAGAAGGAACAAATGAAAAGAAATGGGTACTGCTTTGCAGCCTCGGCGACGGTCCTTTCGGTGACTCGGCCACTCAATATTTTGTAGGCTCCTTCAACGGAAAAGAATTTGTAAACGAATCACCCTCCAAAACCAAATGGATGGACT
>OOBR01000552.1_pt1 | contig 34720 bp, 30 predicted proteins | sample 1671281 | NCBI WGS metagenome assembly OOBR01 (sample SAMN06348140, study PRJEB24527) | human gut metagenome | biome: human gut; feature: ankylosing spondylitis patient; material: feces | host: Homo sapiens | place: China | collected 2015-10
AATCTTCCCCATTTAGGGAACTTTTGCAAATACTGTTTTATGGGAACTCTGCTCTGGGGAACTCCCTGCCTTACTTATCGTGTGTGGATTTTTCAGGGTGCGTCCTATTCGGGGCGCACCCTGTTTTTTGTTTTATATAAATGGCTTAGTTCGCTGCGTAAGCCGAAGCGTTGTTACCTGCGATCCGGCCAAACACAACAAAGTCGCACACGGCATTACCACCAATGCGGTTGCCGCCATGCACACCGCCGGTCGTTTCGCCAGCGGCATACAAACCGAGGATCGCATTCCCCTGCGTATCAAGAACCTCTGCGTCTGTGTTGATCTTCAGGCCACCCATGGTATGATGGATGCCCGGTGCGATTTTGATTGCGTAATAGGGTGCAGTAGACAGGTCAGCGTCCATACCGTTGTTGCGGCCAAACTCCTTGTCCTCGCCTGCTGCCACTGCTGCGTTCCAAGTATCCATCGTATCCACAAAGTTCTGGATGGCATCGCCCTCCAGTCCCATTGCTTTTGCCAGATCCTCGTAGTTGTCGGCAGAAACGGTCAGACCATTTTTGATATACTTCTGGCAGGACTTCAGATCGTCCACAATACGCTGGTCAAAAATAATATAGGCGTATGCACCCGGCTGCTCCAATTCCGCATTGGAAACAGCATCACGGGTAGCCAGATCGTTGCAGAAACGCTTGCCCTCGGCATTTACCAGAATACCGCCCATGCTGCGTACGCTCTCCGAAACCAGCAGTCCAGTTTCCTGATAAACGGTCGGATGCAGCTGGATCTGATCCATATCCACCGTGTCAGCACCGATGGCTTCTGCCATCAGGATGCCGTCGCCCGTAGCACCGGCGTGATTGGTGGTCACAGCATTGGCCAGCGCCGGATTGAAGCTGGCCATCAAATCAAAGTTCGCGCCAAAACCACCGGTCGCAAGGATCACGCTCTTTGCATGGATGGTATAATTATGTTCCTTGCTTTCTGCCTTGATGCCAAACGCAGCACCATTTTCCGTCAGGATCTCGGTCGCTTCGGTGTTCAGCATGATCTGCGCACCCAGCTTTTCTGCCTGTGCATTCAGCTTTTCAACCAAATAGCTGCCGACTGCGCTTCCATCTTCCGGCTCATGCAGATATTTGTGGGTAGTGCCGCCCGTTGCAGCGACTTTGGGCAGCGGAGCACCGATAGCATCCAGCCAATCGACTGCATCCGAACTTTCTTCTGCCATCACGGTCACCAAGCTGCGGTCGTTGATCTGATGGCCGCCATTCATGGTATCCTCGATAAATTCGTCCACACCGCTGTCCGTAATGCCCAGTGCTTCCTGATATTTGGTGTCCGCAGCGTTCATGCCGCCCGTTGCTTTCAGGCTGTTGCCGCCCACAATGGGCATCTTTTCAACAACAATGACCTTGGCTCCATTTTCAGCGGCCTGTGCAGCAGCAGTCAAACCAGCGCCGCCTGCACCAACAATGACCACATCACAATCCAGACTCTCGGCAGTTTTTTCCACTGCGGCATCGCTCGTCTGTGCAACTGCAAAAGCAGATGCGTCCAGCCCGGCACTGGTTAGAGCGGCTTTCACGGCTTCCTTCAGCGCATCGCTGGTGACCGTTGCACCGGCAATGCCATCCACATTGTAGCTGTTTGCAGCCACCATGGTATCCGGCAGCTGCTCACAGACCACAGAGCCAATGCCCTGTGTTTCATTCTGCTCCTTCACGGTGATGGAGTATATAGTAGTGGCATCTGCTGTGACTTCCACCACCACATCGCCTTCCATGCCCTTCGCCGAACCAGTTGCAGTCACAGCGCCTTCTGCCACAGGTGCATTGCTGCTACTGCGGCTCTGATACGTGACGAGCGCCAGCGCAACCACTGCACAAGCAAGGACTGCTGCAACAATGCGATACAGCATCTTATTCTTTTTCATGATTTCCTCCTGCTTTTTTCGTCCCAAAGAAAGATTTTCTTGTGATATATTTCACAAGTAGCAGTATATCATAACTTTTTCGATTCCAAAAATATCAATTTTTCATTTTTTCTATAGCCTATATGCATAGTACATGATAAAATAAAAGCACACGGAATAGGCAGGTGAATCTATATGGATTTCAAGGAGTTAGAATATTTTTCCACTATTGTAAAATGCGGAAATCTTACCCATGCAGCGCGGCAGCTCTATGTCAGCCAGCCTACACTTTCTAAATTTTTGCAAAAGTTGGAAGAAGACCTTGGACTGGTTTTGTTTCAACGTGGGAGCCGCCGATTGAAGCTGACCTATGCCGGACAGCGGTACTATGCCCATGTGGAGCGTATCCTAAGCCAGAAGCGTGAGATGGATGCAGAGATGACGGATATTCTGCGTTCTGACCGGGGTGTTCTTTATGTTGGTATCCCGCCGTTCCGATGCAGCTTCTCGCTGCCGAAGGTACTACCCATCTTCCACAAAGAGTTTCCGCAGGTACAGTTCCGCATTGTAGAGGCCCCCAGTGCCGTACTTGACCAGAAATTGCTGAACGGCGAAATAGATCTGGCATTTTATATGTCCTTTGAACGAATGACCGGCTTAAGTTATCAGGTCATGCACAGTGATAAGATGTACGCAATTTTATCGAAAGGGCATCCGTTAGAAGCGAAAGCTGCCCAAAGCGGAGAGTTTTCGCTGGAGTGGTTGGCCGGACAGACTTTGCTTTTGCAAAATCGTACCCAGCGGCAGGGGCAGTATATCCTTCAGGAACTGGAAAAGCGGCATATTCAGCCCGCCGAGATTTTAGAGAGCAGCAATATTCGTGCTGCGGCCGCATTGGCTGCAAATGGCTATGGAATTGGATTTTTGAGCGGAGAACTGCTGGAACATCTGGAGCTTGATATTCCTTTCGGAGCCTATCCTTTACAAAACTGTACACTTCATATTGAATCGGTGGCGGCATGGCGCACCGGTGACTATCTGCCGCGCTATGCACAAGCCTTCATTAAGTTGATGGAACAGGTATAAGAAAGCGCAGGAACATTCTCAAAATGCTCCTGCTCTTTCTTTGCTTAATCTTCTAACCCATGGCTCCCGTTTACATTTTTCAGGTATTTCTCCGGGTCGCCATTCAGAATCAAGTCTGCATAGCCCAACGGGTCATTGTGGATAAGGTAATCCAACTCCGACCTCTGCGCCATGGTCACGTCCAGTGCATCCTCGACCCCGGTGCAGTCGATGGAAATTTTTCTCCCATCCCGGAGCAGTAGTTCCACACAGCCGGTGTCCATGTTGAAATGGCAAGCTCTTGCATCGTACTTCATGTTTGTGTCCTTTCCGCCTTACGGCACCTTTACAGTTGTGACCTTTGTGACGCGGTCTTTTTTCTGATAAGGTTTCGGACACACAGCCGTCAGGGAAGAGCCGGAATTGTCATTTCCGAAGAAAACAAAAAATCCGAACCCTTCTCCTATCGAGAAAAGGTTCGGATTTTCATGGTTTGGTGCGGATAAGAGGACTTGAACCTCCACCGAGTTGCCCCGATTAGAACCTGAATCTAACGCGTCTGCCAATTCCGCCATATCCGCATATTCTGTTTTGTTCGTGAGCCGTGTCGCTCGGAACGATAGTTATTATACCAGATATACCGAAATTGTCAAGCGTTTTCTGCAAAAAAGTTTTCTCTTTTTATAAAACGTCATACTTCCGTAAAAAAGCCCGTCGCAGGCCGGTTTTCCGGCACAGGACGGGCGGTTTATTTGGTCGTTTGAGCGTGGCCGCCGGGCGCTGGCGGCAGACATTTTCTGTTGCTTACAACGCGCGGCCCCACACCAGCCACAGGTACACCGAGCCGGTCAGCACTGCCGCCAGTGTAAAGGGCACCCCGATGCGCAAAAAGTCGGCTGTGCGCACGGTCTCACCATTCTTGCGCAGGATGCCGATGGCTGCAATGTTGGCCGATGCCCCGATGGGGGTCAGGTTGCCGCCCAGCGTTGCGCCGGTGAGCAGACCGAAATAAAACACCTCCGGTGCCATGCCTGCACCATTGTTCATCAGCGCGGCAATGCCCTGCACCACCGGCAGCATGGTGGCCACATAGGGGATGTTATCAATGAAGGCCGACAGCACCACCGATACCACCACCAGCAGCACATACAGCCGGAAAGGATCCTCCCCGGCCACGGTATGGAACAGCTGCGCGGCAGCGTCGATGACACCCGCCGTGCGGATGCCCGCGATCACGATGAACAGCCCGAAGAGCAGCAGCAAGGTGTCCCGGTCCAGCTCCTGCAGCACCTGCACCAGCGGCTTTGCCGAGCGGTCCCGCAGGCAGGCACGGACCACGCCCACCACGCACAGGGTCATGCAGATGAGCCCGCTGCGCAGATCGTACAGTGTTGCCAGCAGGCCGCTTTCCGGCTGCGGCAGGAAAGACGCCACGATCAGCAGCCCCACCGTCAGCAGCATCAGGGCAGTGGGCACGTCATCTTCCACCTGTGTTTCCACACGGGCGGTGATGGGCTGTTTTTCCTTCCGGAACAGCCACAGCAGCACCAGCAGGGAGGTCAGCGCGCCCAGCTCCACACCCCAGAAGACGCCCGGGCGGCCGTGCATCCAGAAAAAGTCAAAGAAGTTCATCTCCGCAAAGCCGCCCAGCAGGATGCTGGTGGTATCCCCCACCAGCGTGGCTGCGCCCTGCAGGTTGGAGGACACCGCAATGGCAATGATCACCGGAACCGGCGAGATCTTCAGCTTGCGGGCAATGGCCAGGCCCACCGGTGCCACCATGAGCACTGTGGCCACATTGTCCACAAATGCACTGATGACCCCGGCAAAAAGTGCCAGCACGCACACAGCCCACTGGGCATTGGGCACCCGGACGATCAGCTGCTCGGCCAGGCGGGCCGGCATCCGGCTCCGGATGAACAGCGACACGATCCCCATGGTGCCAGACATCATCAGCAGCACATTGTAATCCACCGCCCCCAGCGCCGCCGAGAGCGAAAAATCATACACGCCCAGCTGTCCCAGTGCCATGAACACCGCCGCACTGCACAGCGCCACCCACGGGCGCTCTTTGGGCAGTGCCAGCATGAGCAGATAGGTGACAGCAAAAATTACCAGTGCAAGGATCATACGCCATCCTCTGCAGTCTGACGGCTCTCCGGGTCCTCGTCGATCATGCGGTAACCCACCCCCAGCTCGTTGAGGATGTAGGGGTTGCTGCCGGGGCGGCTGCCCAGCTTTTTGCGAATGTTGGCCATGTTCACCTGCAGCTTTTTGGTGCTGCCCACATCGGTATCGCCCCAGATGGCCCGCACGATGGCGGCGTAGGTCATCACCCGGCCGGCATGCTGGGACAAAAAGGCCACAATGTTGTATTCCGTCTGGGTCAGGCGCACCTCCTGCCCTTCCACGAACACCTTGCGGCGGTCGTAGTTGATGCGCAGTCCCTGAGCCTGGAACTCCCCGCCGGATGCTGCGTCGCCGGTGCGGCTGTAGCGGTTCAGGCGCAGGGCCACCCGCACCCGGGCCAGCAGTTCCCCGGTGCCGAAGGGCTTGGTGATGTAATCGTTGGCTCCAAGGTCCAACGCCTCGATCTTATCCATCTCGTCGGTACGAGCCGACAACACGATGATGGGGGTCATGTACTTCTGCCGCACGGTACGGATCAGCTCCAGCCCATCCCGATCCGGCAGGCCCAGATCCAGGATCACCAGATCCGGGTTGTGGGAGGCGAACAGGGTCAGGCCCATGGTGCAGGTGTGCGCCACCAGCGCCTGATAGTCGTTCGTGGTCAGCAGCGTTTCAATGAAGCTGCAGATGTTCGCCTCGTCCTCCACGATCAGCACCTTATATTTATTATTGCTCATCCTCTGCGTCCTCCAGTTCGATTTTCTCCGTCTCCAGCCAGAAACGGATGGTCGTGCCCTCGCCGGGGCGGCTCTCTGCGTCGATCTCGCCGCCGTGGGCCTTGATGATGGCCGCGCACACCGACAGGCCGATGCCCATGCCGTGCTTGCCGCTGTCGGCCGGGGCGTTGGGGTCCGAGCCGCCGGTGCCGGAGAACAGGGTGCGCAGACGCTCTTTCGGGATGCCGCAGCCGTCGTCCTTCACCTCAAACACAGCCCGGCTGCCCAGCGTGAACACCCGCAGCGTCAGGGTGGTCATGCCCTCGGCGTGGAGCACCGCGTTCTCCAACAGGTTCATCAGCACCTGCTGGATCAGCATGGAGTCCATGGGGATCATAACAAAGTCCTCCGGCAGCTCCAGCTGCACCGGAACGTCCGGGCAGCGCTTTTTGAATTTGACCAGCACTGCATCCAGCAGCTCTTCCAGCACGGTGGGGGTCTTTTTGACCGCCACCTGTTCCCCGTCGAAGCGGGTCACGGAAAGCAGATTCTCCACCATACGGTTGAGCCACTGGGCATCCTCGCAGGCCTCCCGCAGCAGCTTGAGGGCCTGTTCCTTGCCCAGCGAATCGTAGTTTTCAGTCACGGTGGAGCAGGCCCCGTAAATGGAGGTGAGGGGCGTGCGCAGGTCGTGGGAGACCGCCCGCAGAAGGTTGGCGCGCATTTTTTCCCGCTCGGTCTCCATGCGCAGCTGCTCCTGTTTTTTGACCCGGGTGGTCAGGGTACTGGTCATGATGGATACGGCCAGCATCACAAGGCCGGAGAACAGATTTTCCGGCAGGGTAAAATTGAAGGCAAAATAGGGGGTGAAAAAGGCAAAGTTGACCGCCAGCACACTTGCCAGCGAGGCCAGCACGCCCCAGAGATAACCGTCGGTGTACATGGAGGTGACAAACACAGCCAGCATGAAGATCAGCATGGCCACGCCGTCGATGCGGCCGGTGATGCGCTGCACCCATACCACCGCCACCCCGGCGACGCACAGTGCGGCAAGCATGACCAGAAGGTCGCGGGACCAGGTACTTTTTTTCATAAACGGTTCACCCCTCCTGATTTTATTCTGTCCCAATATAAGATTATACCACACCCCTGCTAAAGAATCAGCAAAAACGCTGCCACATTGACGGTGTGCCGGTTCCGGGCTATCCTGGAACCAGCATCCCATACCGCCCGGAAGGAGGCCTTGGCAGCAGCAACTACTTCGGGGCGCAATTCCGACAGCATTTTGGCTGTCCGCCCTCTGCACTTTTTTCCTATTTGACAAGCCTGCGGCCGGGGGTTACAATGGATGCATCTGAACTATAGGAGCGTTTTTATGCTGTACTTTGAAAATGACTACTGCGAGGGTGCCCATCCCGCCATCCTGCAGAAACTGACCGAGACCAACTTTGAAAAGGTGTCCGGCTACGGCACCGACCCCTACTGCGCCAGCGCACGGGAGAAGATCCGCGCCGCCTGTGCCTGCCCGGACGCCGACGTGACCTTCATCTCCGGCGGCACCCAGACCAACGCCATCGTCATTGCCTCCATGCTGCAGCGCTGGCAGGGCGTGCTGGCCGCGGCCACCGGCCATGTGGCCGCCCACGAAGCCGGTGCCATCGAGTACACCGGCCACAAGGTGATCAGCCTGCCGGCCCACGAGGGCAAGGTGTCCGCCGCCGATGTACGGGACTGGTGCGCCACCTTCTATGCCGACGCCAACCACGACCACATGGTGTTCCCCGGCATGGTGTACATCTCCCACCCCTCCGAGTACGGCACCCTGTACACAAAACAGGAGCTGGAAGATCTGCACACCGTCTGTCAGGAATACCGGATGCCGCTGTTTCTGGACGGTGCCCGGCTGGGCTACGGCCTGATGGCCGAGGGCACCGACGTGACCCTGGCCGACATCGCCCGGCTCACCGATGTGTTCTACATCGGCGGCACCAAGGTGGGTGCCCTGTGCGGCGAGGCCGTGGTGTTCCCCCACGGTGCCCCGGCCCACTTCATGACCATGGTCAAGCAGCAGGGTGCCCTGCTGGCCAAGGGCCGTCTGCTGGGCATCCAGTTCGATGTGCTGTTCACCGATGATCTGTACACGAAGATCAGCAAAAATGCCATTGATACCGCCAACGCCCTCAAGAAGGGTCTGGCCGCCAAGGGCTATCGCTTTTTTATGGATTCGCCTACCAATCAGGTGTTCGTGATTCTGGATAACGCCCAGCTGGCCGCACTGGAAGGCCGGGCAAAGTTCGGCTTCTGGGAGAAATTCGACGACACCCACACCGTGGTGCGCATCGCCACCAGCTGGGCCACCCGCATGGAAGAGATCGAGCAGCTGATTGCGCTGATGTAACAGCAAACCCCGCCGGAGTTTGTGCAGGATTGCAGTTGCATTTTGGGGCGCAGTATGGTATCTTTTGAATATACCATATGGGTTTGGGCGCAGCAGGCCCGCGCGGCGGCCGCACCCCTGAATATGATCAGAAGGAAGGATTATTATCATGGGCTTTTTTGACAAGCTGTTCGGCAACAAGGCCGAAGAAGAAGAAACCGCCAAGTTCTTTGGCCAGAGCAAGACCGTTCTGGCTCCCATCCGCGGCAAGGTCCTGGCACAGGCCGACATCCCCGACGAGACGTTCGCACAGGGCATCCTGGGCCCCGGCTGCGGCATCGAGCCCACCGGCAAGACCGTGTACGCCCCCTTTGACGGCACTGTGAACCAGGTGGCTTCCACCCTGCACGCCGTCGGTCTGACCAGCGAAGACGGCATCGAGATCCTGGTGCACGTCGGCATGGACACCGTGGAGATGAACGGCAAGGGCTTCAAGGCTCTGGTCAAGGAGGGTGACAAGGTCAAGGCCGGCACCCCGCTGCTGAAGGTGGATCTGGACGCCATCCGCGCCGCAGGCCATCCCACCGCTACCGCCATCATCGTGACCAACGGCGACGATCTGGGCGAGCTGAAGATGCTGGCAGAGGGCGACATCCTGGCCGGCACCCCGCTGTTCAAGTTCTGATTTCTGCACAGCAAAAGGCGTGCACTTCCGCAAAGGAGGTGCACGCCTTTTTGATTTCCCGATCTTACTGGCCGCCCGGCTTGTAGTGCAGCACCCGCTCCGACACCAGCCCGTTGAAGAACTGGATGAAGGGCCCCAGGCAGAAGGCACAGATCAGCGTACCGATGCCCACAAGGCCGCCCAGCAGCCAGCACAGCAGCGCACACAGCGCATCGGTGAACACGCGGCAGCCGAAGTACGGCACCGGGGTGTAGTCCCGCAGGCCCAGCGAGAGGTAATCGTACGGGGCGATGCCCAGATCTGCCGTCTGGTACAGCGAAGCCCCCAGCGCCGTGACCGGCACCGCCAGCGCCACCCACAGCAGCTGCACCGGCAGGCCCAGCGCCTCGGCCGGGCCAAAGTGGGCCGCAATGGGGTCGTAGAAGGCCGTGACAATGAACCCGACGCCGATGCCGTTGACAAAGGTGCCAAGGCCGATGTACTTGCGCCCGAACCAGAACTGCAGTGCAAAGAACAGGATGTTCGTGCACAGGTTCTGCACGCCCAGCGAGATGCCCAGCATCTCGGCTAGACGCATATTCAGTGCGCTGATGGAGTCGTTGCCAAGGTGAGACTGCTTGAACAGTGCAATGCCCAGCCCGATGATCACAATACCGACCACCATGCCGAGGATGCGCCGCGCCGAGGGCCTCTGCGGGTTCTTTTTCATGATTCTGTTCTCCTTTTTTGCACCAGTTTTACAACGTTCGTTGAAAGCTCAGCGGTGAAGCTGCGTTTCGATCCTTGCCCTGTCCAGCCCCTCGCCGATGACGATGAGCACATCCTGCCCCTCCGGGATGGGAGCCAGTGTCTGCCCGGCGGCGGTGGCGTTCAGCTCCAGCCAGCCGTCCCGAGTGGGGGCAAACCCCTTGACCCGCAGCACCTGCCCGCAGGCCGGGTCCCCGAACAGCCGGGCAGCTGCCTGCTGCAGCTGCTCCACCGTGAGGTGCTGTTCCAGAAAGCACAGGGAGCCGAAGGCCTTGTGCTCATCAAAGTGCAGCTTTTCGCAGCTGGCCTGCCGCATGCCGCAGGCGGCGATCTGTGCAAGGTCGGCGTCGGTGAGGGCGGCCCAGTCCCTGGTGAGGATCTCGTCCGGGGCAAAGCGGCGGGAGCACTTGCAGGCTTCCAGCGCGCGGTCCAGGTGGGCAATGGCTGCCCGGCACTGTTCCGGCCCGGCCTGCGGCGCACGGCTCAGCAGCACCCGGCCTGCATTGGCCGTCTCGGAGGCCAGCAGATATTCCGCCTGCGGCGACAATGCTTCCGGCAGCATGGCGTCCACAATGGCGATCACATTGCCGATGCGGTACCAGCGGTCCAGCGGGTCGTCCCGCAGCACGTCAAAGAATTCGTCCACATCAAAAATGCCGCTGGGTTCCACCACCACCCGGTCAAAGCCGCGCATGGCCATGGCGATGAGCTTGGTGCGCATGCGCCGCTGGTGGGTGTCGCAGTCACACCCGCCGCTGATGGTCTCCAGATTGCACCGGTCGCCCAGCAGGTCCTGCACCAACATGGCATCCACGTTCACCGCGCCGAAGTCGTTTTCCAGAATGCAGACGTTGTGCCCCTGCTCCACCAGATACCGGACGTACCGGCGCAGAAAGGTCGTTTTGCCGGCTCCCAGAAACCCGGTGATCAGATCCACCTGTACCATTTTTTCAAAGCACCTCCCGTGCCGTTTTTCGTTCCACCCCAGTATACCGCAGCGCCCGGCCAAACACCAGAGGCAAATTGATCATGGGCCAAAGTGCATTCCGTTTTGTAGAAAAAGAGCAGAAGATTCCATTTTGCATGGGATCTCCTGCTCTTTTGGGCGGTTCAGAAGCGCTTCCGGCGGTTGCTGTCCTAGATAGCTCGGATGATCTCCGCTGCCTCCGGGGCAATGGGGTCGGGCACAGCGGCCGGCCGCGCCAGGAAGTAGCCCTGCAGCAGGTCGGCTCCCAGGTCGATGACGGTGCGCATCTCGGCGGCCGTTTCCACACCCTCGGCAATGATCTGCATGCTGCGCGGCTGGGCGTAGCGCACCACGTTGCGCAGGATCTGCTGCTTGTCGGGATCCGAATCAATGCCGCGGATGATGCTGATATCCACCTTGATGAACCGGGGCGCCAGCTCCAGCAGGCTGCCCTCGTTGGAGTATCCGCTGCCGTAGTCATCCAGCGCAAACATGCCGGAGAAGCCCGGAGCGTGGCGTTTGGTTTCCAGTGCCTCCCGGTTCATCTCCTCTTCCTCGGTGATCTCAATGACCATCTGGCGGCGCAGCTCGTGCCAGCGCTGGTCCATATACTCGCTGTCCTCCCGGCGCAGGCAGACGCTGGCAATGGAGTTGATGAAGATCAGGGCCTGCCGGTCCACGAGATTTTTGCTGCGCAGGTTGTCAAATTCTTCCAGTGCCTTGCGGAAGGTCAGCCGCTCGATCTCATACAGCGCGCCCTGCTCCCGGGCCAGCTTCATGATGGTGGCCGGAGAACGCAGGGTGGGCAGGTCCGACCGCATCAGTGCTTCGTAGGCGTGCACCCTGCCGGTCTGTGCCGAGAAGATGGGCTGGAAGTAGTAGTACACCCGCTCTTCGCTGATGAGCTGGTGGAACTCCCGCCGGGTGCGGGCGATGTAGGCCTCCTGATTGTACACGCCGATGTCAAAGTCCTTCATCTGCCCCTTGGTGGAGTGCTTGACCTGATACATGGCAAAGTCTGCATATTTTTTCAGGGTCTCGATGTCCCGGCCATCCTCCGGGTACCAGGCCACGCCGCCGGAAATACTGATGTGCAGGTCGCTGCCGCTGGGCAGTACCACCACGGCCTGCTGCATGGCGCGGGTCAGTGCTTCCAGCTTTTCGCGCAGCTGCTCCCGGCCGGGATAGCCGTAGAACAGCAGCAGGAACTCGTCGCCGGACAGGCGGGCGCACACGGTGCCCGGTGGGCTGTGCTCCGCAATGCAGCGGCCGGTGTTCTGGATGTAGTGGTCGCCCCAGTCGTGGCCGTAGGTGTCGTTGATGTGCTTGAGGCCGTCCAGGTCCATCATCAGCAAGGCTGCCACGCCCAGCCGCTCCGGATTCTGGAACAGTTCATGACTCACGCGGTGGAATGCCTGCCGGTTGTACAGGCCGGTGAGGACGTCGTAGTCGCGCTCCCGCTCGATGCGCAGGCGCTCCTGGGTAGCGGCGGTCACATCCTCGGCCAGACCCACCTGCACCCGGTCCTCGGTGGTGACCCGCAGCATGATATAGCGGGTGCGGCCGCCCTGCACCACGGTCAGCACCTTGTCCCCCTCCGCGTTGACGGTGCAGGGGCGAACCAGCTGGATGTGCTCCAGCAGTTCTCCAAAGGTGCGCACGGTCAGGCTGCTGCCGTCCACCTCCGGGGCACCCAGCAGGGCAAAGAAGTTTTTGGTCACATACACACTGCCGGTGTCATACCGCAGCTCGTAGCCGCCCAGCTCCACACTGGCCATGTCCATGATGCGCAAAAACTTGGTGGAGTTGGTCACAAGGCTGCTGTTCAGCTGGGTGATGGCCTCCGCAAAGCGGTCCAGCTCCCGGATGCCGGTGTGCGAAAACTTGGGGAAGGTCTGTTTGCCGTTGGCTGCCAGCACCTCGCAGTAGAGCTGCTCGGCGGGGCGGGCCAGGCCGCGGGACACCAGCAGGCTGCTCACAGCCCCCAGCAGCAGGGTGAGGAGCACCGCAGAGGTGATGACCTGCTGCACGGTGTGGGCAAAGCGGAACAGGATGCTGCTGCGCACCGTGCCCACCAGCAGCCACTTTTCGTTGGAGAAGGGCGCGTTGCGGCTGTACAGGTCCAGGTTCTGGACCGCCGCATAGCCGGTCTCGTCGTTCAGCGTCAGCCAGCGTTCGCCGTCCGTCTGCCGGCAGGTGATCTTTTCCACGCCCGCGTCGATGACGTTGGCATCCAGTCCGTCGCCCGCCATCAGCGTCAGGAACAGTTCCGGGTCCGACAGGCCCGACGTTGTGGACACCAGCAGATAGGTACCCTGCCCGCCGTCCTGCAGCTCCTGATACGGCATCTTGGTTTCCAGATAGCTGGTCAGGATCTCCACACCGATGACGCCGTACACGGTGCCGTCCGGCAGGATGAGGGGCTGGGAGTAGGCAATGGCCGTGCGCTCGTCACCGGTGAGCTTGTAGGTCTGGGTGAGCCAGCGGCCGTAGTCGGCGGCGTCCAGCTTTTCGTCATCCTCCCAGGCGGTCTGGAACACGGTGCACACAAAGCCGCTGCTGGTCAGGCCGCGGTAATTCAGGGCGGTGCTCCAGCTTTTGTCGGTGGTGATGCCCAGCTTCTTGACCACTGCCGCACTGGAACGCTCCAGCATCAGGTCGGCTTTGCGCTCCGAGGGGCGGGCATCCGGGTCCAGATCCCGCAGATAGATGCTGGGCATGGAGCTGCCCACTTCCTTTTCCACAAGGTCGTGGGTGTTGACCACAAGAAAGATGCCGGTCACGGGGCGGGCGCGCAGTGCACTCACCAGATAGGGCGCGGCGGCCTCCATCAGGGGGTCAGCGGCCTCGCTGCTCTGGTCCATCGTGTCCAGCGAAATGGTGCCGTCCTGCAGCATCTGCTGGGTCAGGTTGTTGATGGTGGTGGAAATGTCGGTGAGCTCCTGTGCCTTGATCAGCATATCCTGCAGGTAGCTGGCGCGGTTGCGCACCTGCATGTTCACGATCTGCTTGGCGTTCTGGTTCAGCCGCCCGGACACATTGGTCAGGCCGATGCCGGTCGACAGCAGGATCACCTCCGCCAGCAGCACCGCCATCATGGAAAAGAGGATGGTGCGGAAGATCGGCTTCTCGGGCCGGTGCGCTTTCCACGCACGGTACTTTTCGGCAGGCTTCATGGCACTTCCCCCTTTTCCTGTCGGTTTCCGGTCGTTACGCTCAGCCGGCGTACTTCTCCAGTGCAGTGCAGATGCCCCCATACCAGGCATCAAAGTATTCGTCGGTGAGGAACTCCGCTTCCGCGTCGGCGGCGGGCTGGCCTGCGGCCACCCGCTCCTGCACCGTTGCACGGTCGGCAGAGGCAAGATCGCTCAGGCTGTATTCCAGCACCTTGCGGGCCTTGCTGCCGCCCGCAAAGGCACTTGACGTATAAAGGGTGTTGTTCTTTACGCTCTGGACTGCATTCGAGAGGATGCGCTCCATCTTCGGGCTCAGTTCCAGGCCGCTGGTCTTGATGGCCTCCATGTCGTTGGCAGCCGTGGTCACCGGCAGGTAGCCGGAGTCCACCGAGAAGGAGATGTTGTGTTCCGGCTGGGTGAACCACTTGAGGAACTCCACCGAGGCATTGATCTCTTCCTCCGTACCGGCGGTGACCACCATACCGGCACCCTGCTGCACGGCCACATCCTCGCCGCCCGCAAACTTCGGGCTGGGCAGCACCGCCATGTCGATGTCGTAGCTCTCGGTGTCGTTCACCATGACCTGCGTGGGGAAGAAGGTGGCGCTGGAGTTGGAACCCACATAGGCCAGCACATTGCCCACCTTGATATCATCGCTGCGGAAGCGGCCGGTAGCGGCAAACCACCCCTTGACGAAGGGCACATAGTAGTTGTCCCACAGCTTGCGGGCTACGTCCTTGTCAAAGTTCAAGGTCATCTTTCCGTCCTGCACCTCGAACAGGGTGTCGCCCAGCTGCCGGGCCCCCACCAGCATGTAGTTGGCCATGGCGTCGCGGCCGAACAGAGCCTTGCCGTCGTCCGGCTCCGGCGTCTGGGCGTCGGTCCAGTCATAATAGGCACCGGCAGTGGCCACCAGCCCTTCCACGGTGGAAAGGTCGTCGTAGGCGGCACCGGTGGCTTGGGCAAACTTCTCCCAGTCGGTCTCGTTCAGGAACATCAGCTCGGTGGATTTTGCCACCGGGAAGATCTTCATGCTGCCGTCGCCGTCAAAATCGCCTTCGTCCAGGTAGCCCTGCACATACCGGGCGCGCTCGTCCTCGGTGAGGTACTGGCTCAGGTCCACCAGCATGCCCATCTGGTCCAGCGCATAGGCGGTGTCAGCATAGGCCGAGAAGATGTTGGGCATGGCCGCAGCACCCACCTTGCCCTGGGCCGCATCCATCACGTTGGTCTCCAGGTCGCTCACGCTGCCCTGGCTGGCACTTTCCACCCGGATGCCCTTTTCGCGGCCGGTGGTCTCGTTGAACTGGTCCACCAGGTTGTTGAAGCTTTCCAGCTGGTCACCATTGTAATAGGTCCACACGGTGATATGGGTCACCCCGGCGGTGCCGCCGGATTTTCCGGTGCTCTGCGCTGCGCCGCCGCAGGATGCACAGCCCAGTGCCAGCGCCGCAGCGCACAGCAGACTGACGAATGCTCGAATGTGCTTTTTCATCGTAACGCTCTCCTCGCTTTTCCCACAGCGGCACCCACTGCTGCTTATCCGTTTAACTATACCACGCTTTCCGGGGCGGTGTAAACCAAGCGTCCCAAAATCGTACCAAAATCGTCACATTCACAACAATCCCGCTCAAGTTTCGGGCATTATTTTCACTTTTTTCCGGCAGCAAAAAGCCGCCGGGCAGGAAACTTTCTCCTGCCCGGCGGCCTTCTTCTTTTATGGTGTTATTTCCTGCGGCTTACTTGCCCATGGCGTGCTTTGCGGCCAGCATGCCGAAGGTGTAGCAGCGGCCCAGGGACAGGCCGGTCTGGTGGAACGGATAGTCCGCGCCGCCGTAGAACACGCCGCCCACGTTGCCCACGCAGTACAGGCCCTCGATGACCTTGCCGTCAGTGTCCAGAGCCTGGCCGTTGGCGTTGGTGTTCACGCCGCTGTCGATGGAGGACACGCGGATGTGCTTGCGAACGCCCCAGAAGGGAGCCTTCTCGATCTTGTGCATGTAGGCGCTCTTCTTGCCGAAGTCCGCATCGGTGCCCTGATCGCACAGCTCGTTGTAACGGTCGATGGTCTTTTGCAGCTCATCGGCGGGCACGTCCAGCAGAGCAGCCAGCTCCTCGATGGTGTCGGCCTTATAGGTGTCGATCAGGTTGGTGAACACGCCCTGCGGGTTCTCCACGGCACCGGGGATGTACTTGGTCATCACCTGCTCCGGCACGGGGCTGTTGGCGTAGCTCATGTAGTCGCTGTCGTAGATCTGGCAGTACCAGCCCAGAGAGCCGTCCGGGTGGTTGGCATCCACGTTGGCACCGTTGTAGCGGGGCAGATACTTGGTGATGTTGCCCATGTAGACAAAGCCGGTGTCCTCGTTGCAGAAGCGCTTGCCCTCCATGTTGACGTACAGGAACGGTTCCTCGTACATCAGGCCGGAGTCGAAGTCGTGCATCATCTTGGTGTGGCCCAGGTTCTCCATCTTGGCGCCTGCGTCGATGGCCATGATGTGGCCGTCGCCGGTCTTCTGGTACTGCTTCTTGTCGTAGCCGTCCACGTCCGGGCACCAGCGCTTGACCATGGCCTCGTTGTTCATGTAGTCGCCGGTGGCCAGGATGACGCCCTTGGAGGCGTTGAACTGGATGTACTTGCCGCTCTCATCCTTGGCGATGACGCCGGTCACCTTGCCGTCGGCGTGCACCAGCTTGACGGCGGGGGTGTTGAAGAAGGTCTCCAGATTGGAGTTCTTGGCCTGCACATTCTCCAGCACGGTGGCCAGCACGTCGCCCACGTTCTTGGGCTTGGGGCCGATCCACGGTGCAAAGAAGTAGCAGTGCTCATCGCCGAAGTCGTAGGTGTCCATGCGGTCCTTCCACACACCGGTCAGATCCTGGCTGGTGCACATGTAGGCAAAGATCTCCTTCTCGTCGTTGTGCAGCAGGCTGGAGGGATCCTTGTTGCTGTCCACGAGGCTGCCGTCGCCGTACTCGGTCTGGTCGGTCAGACCGGCGCGGTTCAGGTACCACATCAGGGCCTCTTCGGAGTTCTCGACGTAGGCGTTCAGCAGGCTGGTGTCGGCGCGCCAGTCGCACAGGCCGTTGGTCATGTGCACCCACATCTTCTTGCCGGCCTCGGTGGACTTGGACTTGATGATGGCGGAGCCGCAGTTGCCCTGGCTCACCACGATGTTCTGCTTCTGCAGCAGGGCCACATGGCCGCCCAGCTCGGCTGCCCAGCCTGCTGCGGGCACACCGGCTGCACCGGCACCCACAACGACCACGTCAAAGTCCTTGGTCTCGTCCGGGGTAATGTCGCCCAGCTCCACCACAGAGGACTCCACTTCCTCGGTGGTCAGGCCGTCGGGCACCACGGTCTCGGCCTTGCTGGCCTCGGTGGGGGCCACGGCCACGCCCTTGGCCTGGTTGATGCAGCTCTCGGCGGCCTTCTTGATGGCACCGGAGGTGATGGTGGCACCGGAATGGCCGTCCACCTCGCTGGACTGTGCGTCCAGGATCTTCTTCACCATCTCGTCGGCGATGTCGGCACCGTAGCCCTTGGTCTCGTTTGCCACGTCGATCTGTACGTCGGTGATGGCATCGGCGCTGAAGGTCATGGTCACGGTGACCGGGGTGGTGGTGTTGATGCCGGTGGCGGTGGCGCTGTAGGTACCGGCGGTGTAGGTACCGGCGGCGGCTGCGCTGGAAGCCACGCTGCCGGAAGCAGCCTTGTCGCCGCAGGCGGTCAGCAGACCGGCAGCAGCAGCGCCCAGGGTGCCCAGACCTGCAGTGTGCAGGAAGTTGCGGCGGGAGATCTTGTTGCTCATAATTCTTCGCTCCTTCTGGTTTTCTTCTCTTTTTTCTTCCGTTGGCAAAACCCCGTCTGCACAAAAAGACGGGCTTTGTCAATTTCCAGTCAAAGTATAGAGCTTCGAGCAACGCGAAGGTCAACGGTCATTCTGACAAAAAAATCACAAGATTTTGGACAGTCTGCTCAGGTGTAGATCTTCGTCCGGGTCAGGTGGTAGTTGACGATGCTGCCGTCCGGCTGCTCCCGGCTGGCCAGGATGCTGCTGAAGGTGTCGCCCACCGCGCGGAAGCCCCGCCGCAAGATCTCGGCGTGCAGCGTTTCCAGCGAGTCCCACCCGAAGGAGCCCCGGTAGTCCTTTTTCCACACGGTGGTCAGGTAGTCGCCGCCGCACACCAGCTCTACATGGTCGGTGCGGCGCAGGCCCAGCTGCCGGGCGGCATCGGCCTCCACCAGCAGGCCGTAATCGTACTCGTTGCGCCCCACCCGAAACTGCTCCATCACCCGGCTGGGCAAGCGGCTGACCCAGCGCACCGCCGGCATGCACTCCAGCCACTCGGCCTTTTCGGCCCGCAGGGCGGGGTCATTGCGGGCTTCTTCCTCCTGCGAGAGCACCAGCCGCCACATTTCCGGGAAGTTCTGCACCCACACCCGCCCGGCGTCCTGCTCCAGTGTGTGGTAATACTCCCGCGTCTTTTGCAAAAAGCGGATGCTCATCCGGTTGAGCACCTGCCGGCGCTCCAGCTGCCGGATCTGCCGGTCGAGCATGGCATCCGTCACGGCGGTGGAAGGCTCGTCGAGAAAGTCCTTGCATTCCTCCAGCGTAAAGCCCGCCGCCCGCAGCTCCCGGCACAGGTTGAACCGCCGGGTGTCGGTGACCGTATAATAGCGGTAGCCGGTCTCCCGGTTCACTTCGGGCTGGATAAGGCCCATTTTCTCGTAGTAGCGCAGCGTGTGGGTGGTAACACCCAGCAGCGCCGCCATTTCACTGATGGTATAACGCATGGCACCGTGCTCCTTTGGCCTGTAGTCACCTCCGCCGGGGCAAACCTTAGAGCCCCTCGAAGGTCTTTGCTTCTATTATACCGGATGCGCCGCCCGGCGCAAGGGCAAAAAACACCCGCAGCAGGCCGGTCCGGCCCAATGCGGGTGCTTTGCTGTGTTTACAGGGATCAGCCCTCGTAGCCCAGGGTGGCGGCCATCACGGCCTTGATGGTGTGCATGCGGTTCTCGGCCTCGTCAAACACGATGCTCTGGGGGCCTTCAAACACTTCGTCGGTCACCTCCATGGCGTCGCGGCCAAAGCGCTCGCCCATCTCCTTGCCCACGGTGGTCTTGTGGTCGTGGTAGGCGGGCAGGCAGTGCATGAACACGGCGTGGGGACCAGCAATGTCCATCAGCTGCTGGTTGATCTGGTACGGTGCCAGGTCGTGGATGCGCTCGGCCCACACCTCCACAGGCTCGCCCATGGACACCCAGACGTCGGTGTACAGCACGTCGGCGCCCTTGGCGGCCTTGGCGGGGTCCTCTTCAAAGGAGATGGTGGCACCGGTCCCGGCGGCGATCTTCTCACACTCGGCCACCAGCTCCGGGTCCGGCTGGTACTTCTTGGGTGCGCAGGCGGTGAAGTGCAGGCCCATCTTGGCGCAGCCCACCATCAGGCTGTTGCCCATGTTGTAACGGGCGTCGCCGAAGTAGACGAAGTGGATGCCCTTCAGCTTGCCGAAGTGCTCCCGGATGGTGAGGAAGTCGGCCAGGATCTGGGTGGGGTGGAACTCGTTGGTCAGGCCGTTCCACACCGGCACCCCGGCGTAGTGGGCCAGATCCTCCACGATCTGCTGGCCGTAGCCGCGGTACTCGATGCCGTCAAACATGCGGCCCAGCACCCGGGCGGTATCGGCAATGGACTCCTTTTTGCCGATCTGGCTGCCCGACGGGTCCAGATAAGTCACCTGCATGCCCAGGTCGTGGGCGGCCACCTCAAAGCTGCAGCGGGTACGGGTGGAAGTCTTTTCAAAGATCAGGGCAATGTTCTTGCCGTGGAGCTGGTCGTGGGCGATGCCGGCCTTCTTTTTGGCCTTGAGGTCTGCGGCCAGGTCGAGCAGCTGTTCGATCTCGGCGGGGGTATAGTCCAATAGTTTCAGGAAGCTGCGATTTTTCAGGCTCATTGTATATTCCCCTCTCTATGCAAGCATTTATGAATATTTATGCGAACCATGATCCTATTATAGTACGCTGCCCCGGCAAGGTCAAGAGGGAAAGGGCGTTACAGTTCCAGCTCGGCTTTGCGGCCGCTGGGGGTGTAGGGGGTCAGTTTCACGCCCGCCTTCTGGAACATGAACCGTGCCGCGATGCTGGAATCGCTGTCGTGGTACTTGTCGCCGTAATACACCACCTCGGCAATGCCGGACTGGATGATGGCCTTGGTGCACTCGTTGCAGGGGAAGAGGGTCACATACACCCGCGCGCCCTTGAGGTTGTTGTGGGCGCTGTTGAGGATGGCGTTGAGCTCCGCGTGGCAGACGTACATATACTTGGTGTGCAGGGGTTCACCCTCCCGCTCCCAGGGCATCTCGTCGTCGCTGCAGCCCATGGGCATGCCGTTGTAGCCCAGGGAGAGGATCTTGTTTTCCGGGCTGACGATGCACGCGCCCACCTGACTGTTGGGGTCCTTGGAGCGCATGGCCGTGAGCAGGGCAATGCCCATGAAATATTCGTCCCAGTTGATGTAATCGCTGCGTTTCATACAATAGCGCTCCTTCTTGTTCTGAATGATATTCTTTCCCGCTCATTATAACGTATCGCTGCAGCGTTTACAAGAAAAGCAGACCCGCAATGTCAATTTGCACAAAACAGGGCCGTGAAGTTTGGCGGCGGATTCGCCCGAAATTTCAAACGGAATATTTAAAAATCGTTTGGAGTGTGGTATTATCTTTGTAAAATATGCCACAAAAGCGGAGAGAATGCTCCGTGCGGCGGAAATGAGGGAAAAACCGATATGAAATACGCAAGCAACAACATCCGCAATATCCTGATTGCCGGTCATGCCGGCAGCGGCAAGACCACGCTCACCGAGGCGCTGGTCTATTTTTCGGGCGCTGCCGAGCGTATGGGCCGGGTCGAGGACGGCACCACGATTTCGGACTTTGACCCCGAGGAAGCAAAGCGCAAGGCCAGCCTGTCGGCATCCGTGGTGCCGGTGGAGTACGAGGGCATCAAGTACAACCTGATCGACGCCCCGGGCCTGTTCGACTTCGAGGCCGGTGAATACGAGGGCATCCGCGCCGCCGAGAGCGTGCTGGTGGTGGTGTCCGGCCGCAGCGGCGTCACCGTGGGTGCCGAAAAAGCCTTCCAGCTGGCCCGCAAGAACAACAAGGCCACCATGGTCTTTGTTTCCAAGTGCGACCTGGAGAACGCCAACTACTTCAAGATCCTGGAGGACATGAAGATCAAGTTCGGCTCCACCGTCTGCCCCTGCGTGGTGCCCGCCAAGCTGGACGACGGCACCCCCGTGTACATCAACCTGTTCAGCCAGAAAGCCTTCAAGTATGAAAGCGGCAAGCAGATCCAGGTGGACCTGCCCGACATCGGCCACCGCTTCCAGGGCCTGATCGAGGCCATGAGCGAGGCCATTGCCGAGACCGACGACGAGCTGATGGAAAAGTTCTTCGGCGGCGAGCCCTTCACCACCGAGGAGATCGTGGAAGGCATGCGCAAGGGCGTCAAGGACGGCCTGATCACCCCCGTGTTCTGCGGCAGCGCCGTGAACCAGCAGGCACTGGATATGCTTCTGTTCAACATGCACAAGCTGCTGCCCAGCCCGGAGCACGACGGTGCTACCCTGGCCGAGGATGCCAACGGCGAGCCCGTGGAGCTCCACTGCACCGAGGCAGAGCCCACCGCCGCCTATGTGTTCAAGACCGTGGCCGACCCGTTCGTGGGCAAACTGAGCTACCTGCGGGTGGTCAGCGGCAAGGTGACCGCCGGTGAGCCGCTGGTCAACGCCCGCACCGGCGAGCCGGAAAAGATCGGCAAGCCCCTCACCGTCATCGGCAAGAAGCAGGTGGACGCCGACGGCATCGGTGCCGGTGACATCGGTGCCGTGGCCAAGCTGGTGACCGCCAGGACCGGCGACACCCTGTGCGACGCTTCCCGCGTGGTGAAGCTGCCCGCCCCCGTGTTCCCGCAGCCCAGCCTGTTCATGGCCGTCACCGTGGCCAAGAAGGGCGATGAGGGCAAGATCAGCAGCGCGCTGGCCCGCCTGATGGAAGAGGACCCCACCCTGCGCTACCAGAACAACGCCGAGACCCATCAGCAGGTGATCGGCGGCCTGGGCGAGCAGCACCTGGACGTGGTCAAGGCCAAGCTGAAGAACAAGTTCGGCGTGGAGATCGGCCTGGAAGCTCCCCGCATCGCCTATCGTGAATCCATCCGCAAGGCCTGCCAGAAGCAGGGCCGCCACAAGAAGCAGACCGGCGGCCACGGCCAGTTCGGTGACGTCATCATCAACTTTGAGCCCTGCGACAGCGAGCAGGTGGTGTTTGAGGAAAAGGTGTTCGGCGGCAGCGTGCCCAAGAACTTCTTCCCCGCTGTGGAAAAGGGCGTGCGCCTGGCAGCTGAAAAGGGCGTGCTGGCCGGTTACCCCGTGGTGGGCCTGAAGGCCACCCTGCTGGACGGCAGCTACCACCCCGTGGACAGCTCCGAGATGGCCTTTATCATGGCCGCCAAGCTGGCCTACAAGGCCGCCATGCCGGAGGCCGGGCCGGTCATTCTGGAGCCCATCCACACCCTGAAGGCCCATGTCCCCAACGACAACACCGGTGACATCATGGGCGATGTGACCAAGCGCCGTGGCCGCGTGCTGGGCATGGAGCCCGACGAGGACGGCCTGCAGACCATCATCGCCGAAGTGCCGCTGGCTGAGCTGGCCAACTTTACCACCTTCATCCGGCAGACCACCCAGGGCCGCGGCTGGTTCACCACCGAGTTTGCCCGCTACGAGATCCTGCCCGAAATGCTGGTGCCCGCCGTGGTGGAGCAGGCCAAGAAGCTGGGCAACCTGGATGAGAGCGCCGACGACTGAGCCGCTTTCTGACCGTTCCTGAATAACGACATTTCCGCAAGCCCCGTTGACACCTTTCCCTCTGTCGGCGGGGCTTTTTGCTGCGGGTGCGGTTTGTGCCGCCCCTTGACAAGCACGAAAAAATCCCGTCTGAAGCAGTTCAGACGGGATTTTTTCGTGTGCATTTTACGTTCTGGAAACGGAGATCAACCCTTCAGGGGCACAAAGCCCACCAGGTCCTTGATGACCTCCCCGGCAATGATCAGCCCTGCCACCGAGGGCACAAAGGCATTGGAGCCCGGCGTTGACCGACGGGGAGCCCCCGGACGCTGGGCATCTGCCGGGCAGGGTGCTTCCGGTGCCATGTCCTCGGTCAGGGGCGTCATGGCAGGCTCCCGGGAGTACACCACCTTCAGGTGCTTGATCTTGCGCTTGCGGCACTCGGTGCGCATCACCTTGGCCAGCGGGCAGACCGAGGTCTTGTAGATGTCGGTCACCTCAAAGCGGGTGGGGTCCATCTTGTTGCCGGCACCCATGGAGCAGATGATGGGCACCCCGGCTTCCTTGCACTTCATCACCAGAGCCAGCTTGCCGGTGACGGTGTCGATGGCGTCCACCACATAGTCGAACTGGGAGAAGTCGAAGCTGTCCTGGGTTTCCGGGCCGAAGAAGGTCTTGTAGGTAGTGACCTTGATGTCCGGGTCAATGTCGTGGACGCGCTCCTCGGCCACATCCACCTTGAATTTGCCCACGGTCTTGCGGGTGGCAATGATCTGGCGGTTGAGGTTGGTCAGGCAGACCTTATCGTCGTCGATGAGGTCCAGTGCGCCCACACCGCTGCGGACCAGTGCCTCCACCGTGTAGCCGCCCACACCGCCGATGCCGAACACGGCCACGCGGGAATTGTGCAGCTTTTCCATTGCCTCTGCGCCCAGCAGCAGCTGGGTGCGGGAATACTGATCTTGCATTGCGTTTTGTCTCCTTGTTACTTTTCCACTCTCGTAATGATGCCGCCGCCCAGCACCACATCCCCCTGATACAGCACCACCGACTGGCCGGGCGTGGGGGCGCGCTGGGGCTGGTCGAACTCCAGCCGGAAGCCGTTTTCCGCCGGGTAAACAGTGGCGGCCTGCTCGGTCTGGTGGTAGCGGGTGCGGGCCGTGACCCGCAGAGGTCCGGTCAGCTCCGGGATGGCGATCCAGTTCACATCCTCCGCATAGACGATGCGGTCGAACAAAGCACTCTCCGGGCCGACGGTGACCGTGTTGGCCTGCATGTCCTTGCCGCAGACGTACACCGGGGCCCCCAGTGCCAGCCCAAGGCCTTTGCGCTGGCCCAGCGTGTAACGCACCGCACCGTTGTGGGTGCCCACCACCTTGCCGCTCTCGTCCAGAAAATCACCGGCGGGGTAGTGCTTGCCGGTAAAGCCCTCCATAAAGCGGGCATAGTCGCCGTCGGGCACAAAGCAGATGTCCTGGCTGTCGTGTTTGCGGGCATTGATGAAATGATGCTGCTCAGCGATGGCACGCACCTCGGTCTTGTGCAGGGCCCCCAGCGGCAGGCGCACATGAGCCAATTGCTGCTGGGTGAGGTTGTACAGCACATAGCTCTGATCCTTGCCCTCATCCAGCCCCTTTTTGAGCAGCCAGCGGCCGGTGTCCGGGTCCTGTTCCACCCGGGCATAGTGGCCGGTGACCACATATTCCATGCCGTGGGCCTGCGCCCAGTTCAACAGATGGTTGAACTTCATGTATTTATTACAATCAATGCAGGGGTTTGGGGTGCCGCCGGCCTCATACACCCGGACAAACTTCTCGATGATCTGTTCCCGGAAGTCGGCGGTGAAGTCCAGCACCTCGTAAGGGATATCCAGGGCAAAGGCCACCTCGGCGGCGTCCTCGATGTCCTTTTCCGAGCAGCAGGTGTGGAAACCGGACTGCCCCAGCATCTCGTTGTGGGTCAGGCGCATGGTGATGCCGGTGCAGTCGTACCCGTCCCGCTGCATCAGCCAGGCAGCCACCGAGCTGTCCACGCCGCCGCTCATGGCAATGAGGGCGCGCGCGGGCCGGGGCGCAGAGTTCTGTGTGGTCATAGCTTCTCCTTTGGCGTGTTCAACACACTAAAATAGTAGTATAATAGTAACGCGGCAAAAACCAGTTGTCAAGACGCAGAAATTTGCCCTGCGGCGTCCAGCAGGCGCTGCCGCTCGTTAGGCAGCTGCCCCCGGACAACGGCATCCAGCAGGGCTTCCAGCGTCCTGCGCAGGCCGGGCCCTGCCGGGATGCCCGCCGCCATCAGGTCGCGGCCGTTCACGGCCAGCTGGCTGACCCGGCAGCACACGCCGTCGGCGTCCAGCTGTGCGGCCAATTCTGCCTGCGCGGCAAAATCAGCCGCCTGTTCCGGCTCCATGGCAGCGCCCAGCGCCGCCAGCCGCTGCACGGTGTGCAGGTCGTACCGGCCCAGCAGTTTCCGGATGCGGATGACCGTATCGGGGACAGCGGGAGCTTGTCCGAGGCCCGTCCGGGAGTTTCCCTGAGGACCGTCCGGAGGGTGGGACCCTGCTGCCGCAGGCAGTAGGGCGGGGGATGGAATGCCCTGCAACGGCAACGACCGCCGCCTGCGGCGGAAACAGGGAGTTGCTGTTGGGGCCGCGGCCAGCAGAGTGCGAGGCCCATTTATGGGCTGAAGCAGTCGCTGGGAGCCGCAACCCGCTGTCGTGTCCGAAGAGAAAGCTCCCGGATGGACCTCTCTCACCAGCACCGCCGTCTGCTCGATGCAGGTGTTGGAGCAGCGCAGGCGTTTCAGGGCCTTGCGGGTGCCGTCCTCGCCAAGGCTCATCAGCAATGCGGCCCACCGCACGGGCAGATCCTCCGTGCCCGCCGGGCAGGCATCCACCACCGGCTTTGCGGCCTGCAATGCCGGGGCGGAAAGCTCCGGAATAATAACTTTTAGTATTTTTTCATCAAGATATGCCGCCGGGGCGGGTGCTGCCAGCAATTTAGACAGCTCTTCTTCGATCCGCTCCACCGACACGCAGTCCAGATGGGCACACAGTGCCCGGGCCGCCTGCCCGGTGGGCGGGTCGATGGCAAAGCCGAACCGCGCCGCGAACCGGTACAGCCGCAGGATGCGCAGGGCATCCTCTTCAAAGCGGGTGGCGGGGTCGCCCACGGCCCGCAGGATGCCCTGCTGCAGGTCCTGCTGCCCTCCAAAGGGGTCGATGAGCCCCTCGGCATCGTTGTAGGCCATGGCATTGATGGTAAAGTCCCGCCGGGCCAGGTCCTGCCGCACATCCGGCACAAAGTGTACCTCGTCCGGGTGGCGGCCGTCGGTATAGGCCCCCTCGGTGCGGAAGGTAGTGGTCTCGTACAGCTGGCCGCCGTACTTGATGGTCACGGTGCCGTGCTGCAGCCCGGTGGGGATGCACTGCCCCTCCCCGAACAAGGCCAGCACCTGCTCCGGCCGGGCGCTGGTGCAAAGGTCCCAGTCCTGCGGGGTGCGCCCCAGCAGACTGTCCCGCACGCAGCCGCCCACCGCGTAGGCCGCATATCCGGCCCCGTGCAGCCGGGCCAGCAGAGCCGCCGCACCGGCGTCCAATCGGATGTTTTGCATGGGTCACGCCTCCTCGTACTGCAGGGTGATCTGCATCCCGTCTGCGCCGCACACTGCCGCCGGGAAGATGCTCTGCGCCTGGGGCAGATCTGCTTCCGGGTCGGTGATCATGGGGGAATAGTGGGTCAGCCAGAGGCGATGCGCCCCGGCGCGGGCCGCCAACGCGGCGCTCTGCCCAAAGGTGCTGTGCCCCCACTGAGCTGCCTGGGCTTCCTGTTCCGGAAGCGCATAGGTGGCATCGCAAATCAGCAGGTCAGCGCCCTGTGCGGCCTGCTCCAGCGCGGCGCAGGGGGCCGTGTCGCCGGAGAATACCATGCTCAGCCCCCGGCGCGGCGCGCCCAGCACCTCCGCCGGGACCACGGTACGGCCTTTCACGAGAACGCTCTGCCCCTGCTGCAGAAGTTTCCATTGCTGCACCGGCACCCCCAGCGCCCGGGCCCGGGCCGGGTCGAACCGGCCTGCCCGGGGCAGCTCCAACCGATAACCCACGCTGGGCACCCGGTGCCGGGTGGCAAAGGGGCGCAGCACAGCACCCGCCGGCCAGCCCTCCGACAGCGCATCCAGTGCCAGCGGCCCATCTGCTTCCTGCAGACGCACGGCATAGGGCAGCGGCCCGGTGAGGGCACGCACGGCGCTCCAGATGCCGGCAAGCCCTTTCGGCCCCACCAGCAGCAGCGGCCGGGTGCGGCCCTGGGCCCCCAGCGTCTGCAGCAGACCCGGCAGGCCGAAGATGTGGTCGCCGTGATAATGGGTCAGACAGACGGCGTCCGCACGCATCAGGTTGACCCCGGCACGGCGGGCCGCCGCCTGGGTGCCCTCGCCGCAGTCGAACAGCAGGCCGTGGCCGCCGCAGGCTGCAAAGGCCGTACTGAGGGCGCGGTCCGGCAGCGGCATGGTGGCCGCTGTGCCCAGTAAGGTGATCGTCAGCATAAAAACTCCTTTGGATGAATGGTTCTTCTTTTATCTTACCACAGCGGCCCCGCCTGCACAATCGTCTGCGGCCCTGCATAGGATGGGCAAATGCAAAAAAGGAGGCGCAGACCATGCGATACCGGCCCGGAGCACACCGTTCCTTCCGCCCACGGCACCGGCACTGGCTGCGCGGGCTGATGCTGGCCGTGCTGGTGCTGGCGGTGCTGTTTCTGTTGTACGGCTGCGCCGTGCAGCGGCTGGTCTATTCTTCCCGCGGGACAATGATCTTTCTGCCGGAACGGCCGCTGCTCTGAACAGCAAAAGAGGGACGACTGCCGTCGTCCCTCTGGGGTGGGTCACATCAGTAATTGATCTTCTTCAGCTCAAAGTAGCTCTGGGGGTGTGCGCACACCGGGCACTTGAGCGGAGCCGACTTGCCGATGAAGGTGTAGCCGCAGTTCCGGCACTGCCACAGCTGCTGCTCTTCGCGGGCGAACACCTTCTGGTTCTTCAGGTTCTCGGCCAAGGCGCGGTAGCGCTCCTCGTGCTCCTTCTCGATCTGTGCCACCATGGTGAACAGGGCTGCGATCTGGTTGAAGCCCTCTTCCTTGGCCTCCTTGGCCATGCGGGGGTACATCTCGGTCCACTCGTCGTGCTCGCCGCCGGCGGCCATGTCCAGGCAGGTGAGCGTGTCGGGGATGGCACCGCCGCACAGCAGCTTGAACCAGATCTTGGCATGCTCCTTCTCGTTGCCGGCGGTCTCCTCAAAGATGGCAGCCAACTGCTCATAGCCTTCCTTCTTGGCCATGCTGGCAAAGTAGGTGTACTTGTTGCGTGCCTGGCTCTCGCCTGCAAAGGCTTCCCACAGGTTTTTCTCGGTCTTGGTACCCTTGAGTTCCATACTCTCTTCTCCTTTTGTTATTCGGTGTCTGTATCGGCAGCCCCACTGCGGGGCTTCAGGTCCTTGTCTCTGAACAGAGTATACCACAAACGGTGAAGAAAATCAAGAATCATTCCTATTTATTTTGAGAATTATTTTCAGTTATGCTGTTTCAGGGCGCACACGGCGATGCTCAGGGCGCTCCATGCCGCCTGATACATCAGCACATAGGTCACCGGCAGCTGCCAGATGCTGCGGGCGCTGGTGAGCAGCACCGCAATGGCCACCGAGAACAGCACCGACACCATCTGCACCGTGGTGGCCGTGGTCTCGGCGTTCTGGGCCTTGTCGGCGGCGCGCAGGCCGCCGGTCAGGCTGGCAAAGCCTTTCTGATGGTACATGCAGCAGGGCGCATCCTCGGCCGGGGCGGCCTCGAGGGCGGCGCACTGCTCCTGATCCAGCAGGGTGACCATGTCCTCCGGCAGGCGGTAGGCCTCGGTGATGTGCTTTGCGGTCAGGCTGGGGTCCAGACTGGTGACCAGCAGACGGATATTCTCCTGCTGCAGGGCGGCAAGGCTGCGGGCGATGTTGCGGCCGCCCACATAGCGGATCACAAACATGGCATGCACGTTGCCGGACACCGCCAGATACAGGATCTGCAACTCCCCGTTTTTGGAGTGCTGGTTCTCGTAGTCCTCGTCCGGCAGGGCCACGCCCTCCTGCTCCAGGAAACGGCGGGTGCCGATCTGGATGTGGTTGTTGTCGCACCAGGCGGCAAAGCCCAGCCCGCGGTGGATCTCCAGATCCTTGACCGGGAACAGGATGTCGGTGCGGTCCTCAATGATCTGACGGAACAGCCCCTGCAGAGTACCGCCGCTCTGGTTGAGCACGCTGGCCGCGTACAGGATGGCGCGGTCGATGCGGCCGCCCTTGAAGATGCGGATATCCTCCAGCACCACGCTGTCGGCGGCAAACAGGTCCTCGGCATCCACCTGAAGGGTGTCGATGCCGCCCAGTTCCTGAATGGCCGCCCAGCCGGGCACCACGGCCCCCACGGCACCGGCGGCACGCTGCAGGCGCAGCGCAGCCATGCCGGCGATGAGGGTGGAGGACAGGGGTGCGCCCATGCACAGCACCGCCGTCAGGGCGGCAGCGGCCAGCTTCACGTCACGGCCTACCACCAGACACAGCAGGGCGCTGAGCAGGGCCACGCCCAGCAGGATGTACCCGTTCTTCTGTGCACGGCGTTCCCCGGCGCGCTCGTCCAGGCTCTGTGCCACAAAGCCTTCGTCCGCCGTCCGGGGGCGGCTCAGCAGCACCCAGGGGTCCTTCTGTTCCAGATCCCGTGCCAGTGCCCGGATCAGGTCCTTGTCCCGGGTGCGATACGCACCCTGCAGGTCGGTGGCTTCGCCCAGCAGTTCATAGCCGCCGCGCACGGCAGACAGCATCACCCGGCTGCCCAGCAGCGCCAGGAACAGCCCCAGGGCTGCAACGCCGGTGAGGATGGACAGGCCCTCGGTGGTGCGGTAGGAGTTGGCCGTGAGCAGGGCCGTGATGGCCTGCAGCAGCGCCGCCACAGCGGCCAGTGCGGGCATCGTCTCTGCCGAGGGGCGGCCCCGCAGGCCGTTCAGGCCGTCGCGCAGGACCGGGAAGCTCACCACCAGGCTGGCGGCATACAGCAGCAGATTGGCGGCGTAGAAGGCCGCCGGGGCGGCATCCGGGTCCAGTGCGGCCAGCGGCGGCAGCAGCCGGTCGGCCACCAGGCCCACATGCAGCAGCACCACGGCCAGGATCCCGGCCAGTACACAGCGCAGGGTAAGCTCTGCACTCATGCGGCGCAGCTTCTCGCCCACGTTCTCGGGGGCTTCGTCCTCCGCCGGCAGGGCGTCCTCCGCCTCGGTTTTCAGCTCCGTCTCTCCGGCACGTTCCGCTTCGGCAGTGTCTGCGGCGGGCGCAGCCACCGGCGTTTCGGTCGGTTCCGTCTCCGGAGCGTCCAGCGGTTCCAGCGGCAGACTCATGGTATCTTCGTCCGGTTTGGTTTCCGGCTCTGCCTCGGGGGCTTTCACCGGCGCGGCGGGAGATGTTTTCTCCGGGGCTGCCGGTTCTTCCGGGACTTCCGGCTTTTTCTCGTCATCGGCGTCGCCGAACATCCGGAACACCGATTTCTTTTCCGGCAGCGGCTTGTCGGCTGCAAACACCATGGTGGGCCGGGGCGGCTCCGGAGCCTTTTCCGGGGTCTCCGGCTCTTCCGGGTCATCCAGCGGCACATCCACGCTGCAGATGGGCTCCAGCGTTTCCTCCACCGGCTTCGGTTTTGCAGCCATGCCGTTCAGCATGTCCTTGAGCTGCTGCATCTCCTGCTGCTCCTGCTGTTCCTGCGGCAGCAGCACGTCCGGGGCGTTCTTGGGGTTCTGTGCAGCCTTCTTTCGGGGCTTTTCCGGCTGCGGAGCCGGGGTGGCAGGAGCCTTGGGCGGCTCCGGCTTGTTCTCCGGGGCAGGCTGCGGGGCCGGTCTATCCGGCACGGCAGGTTTTTCCGGGGCAGCAGGCACTTCGGCTTTGGGCTGGGGGAAATCCGTGCCCGGGTCTGCGGTGCGCAGGGTCAGGTCCAGATCCAGCGGTTCCTCCCCGTCGGGCTTTGCCAAGGCATCTGCGCCCAGCAGCACCTCACCGGTAGGCAGTTCCAGATCCGTCCCGGCCTGCGGAGCCTGCTTCGGTTTTGCATGGCCGAACAGTCGCCCGAACAGCCCCTTGTGCTCTTCCGCCGCTTCTTCCTCCCGGCGCACCATCTCGGCCGGGATATCCGCCACGGTGGTGGTGAAGAAATCGCGGAATTTCTCATCGCTTGCGGCGGTACTCTTGTGTTGATTTTTTTCCTTAGGCATCCTTGTTCCTCCCGTTCTTCAGATTGGGGTTACGGATCACGCCTGTCACGCATTCTGTGCTGCGCGCTGCGACTGGATCTCGTACAGGATAATGCCGGCCGCCACCGAGACGTTGTAGCTGTCCACACCGGTGCCCTGTGCGGCCATGTCCAGCCGCACCACACCGTCGCACAACTTCTTGACCAGCTGCGACACGCCGCTGCCCTCGCTGCCCAGCACCAGCGCGATGGGGCCGGTGAGGTTGTTCTTGCGCAGGGGCACGCCGTCCATGTCGGCGCAGTAAACGAACACGCCCTGCTCCTTGAGGCGGCGGATCGTCTCGCCGATGTTGGCCACGCGGGCCACCGGCAGCCGCTCAGCGGCACCTGCGCTGGACTTGATGACCGTGGGGGTGACCGATGCGCCGCCCCGCTTGGGGATCACGATGCCGTGGGCACCGCACAGCAGAGCGCTGCGCATCACGGCACCCAGGTTGTGGGGGTCCTCAATGCCATCGCTCAGCACCAGGAACGGCGGTTCGCCCTTGGCTTTGGCAGCCGCCAGCAGGTCCTCCACGGTGGCATACGCGATCTCGCTGGCAAAGGCGGCCACACCCTGATGGCTCTCGGTGCCGGTCATCAGGCGCAGCTTGTTGGGGTTCACCCTCTTGACGGCTGCCCCGGCCTCCTTGGCCAGTGCGGTATAGTAGGCCGCCACGGCGGGGGCCATGCTCTCCGAAATGAGCACCGTATCCACGCCGGAACCGCTCTTCAGCAGCTCGGTCACCGGATTCTTGCCGTAGACCAGGCTCTCATTCCGGGTCTGCTCTTCCGGTGCACGGCGCGGGCGGCGGGGCTGATTTTTCTCTTCCATTCTGTGTTCTCCTTCCGTTTCTATCGGAACGATGCAGCGCATGTTCCCCAGGGCGCGCCGCACCGCTTGTGCAGGCAGCCAGCCCGACGATTTTATCAGATGATAATCCAAGGTAAAGTATAGCATAAGCCGACCGGGTTTGCCAGCAAATTGCCGCTTTTTTGTCGGCTCGACCGGATTTTTTCACAGCTTGCCTGCGCCCCGGCCCGGTTTTGCAGAATTGTCCCTTGCTGCTGCGCCTTCTGCCCCTGCCGGGACCTGCCGTTTTGCCGGTCCGAAAAGTTTTCCACAAAAGAGGGCTATACATTCCGTAGAAGGACCCGATTTTTTCCACATGTTGAAAACCCGGTGGAGAAAGTTCAAAAGTCCTGCTGCAAAGCCTGTTTTCCCTGTGGAATTTAACATTCTCCACTGAGTTTTCCACAATCTGGTTCGACATTCCCCCGCAGGGTGCGTACAATTTGTAATTTTCAAGTCGGAAATATGACAATTTTTTGATGTGGAACCACGCACCTTTTGCAATTTTCTCCAATATCAAATTGACGAATGTGGATTTGTGTTGAAAATTCCACGTTTTCTCCCATCCCGGGGACATTCTGCAAAAGTGGTGCAAGACCTTCAAAATTGTTGCAGATTCCCGCATTTCGGACCCTTTCCGCCCGCAAATGCCGCATTCCGCCCGGCGTTTGAAGAGAAAAACCGCCTGTTTGGATTGATTTTAAGCAGGGTTTGGGGTATACTAGTTTTGTAGGTTTGTTAAGCCGTGCACAATGCGGCGCGGCATGACCGAAAACCCCGATCATATTTGGAGGTAATGAATAATGTTGGTAAATGCAACCGAGATGCTGCTCAAAGCACGCGATGGCCACTACGGTGTGCCTCAGTTCAACATCAATAACCTGGAGTGGACCAAGGCAGTCCTGACCGCCTGCGAGGAAATGAAGAGCCCCGTCATTCTGGGCGTTTCCGAGGGTGCCGGCAAGTACATGACCGGCTTCAAGACCGTCGCTGCCATGGTCAGCGCTATGGTCGATTCCATGGGCATCACCGTTCCCGTTGCCCTGCACCTGGACCACGGCACCTATGAGGGCTGCAAGGCCTGCATCGAGGCCGGCTTCTCTTCCATCATGTTCGACGGCAGCCACTACTCCATCGAGGAGAACGTGGAAAAGACCAAGGAGCTGGTTGCTCTGGCACATGCAAAGGGCCTGAGCATCGAGGCTGAGGTCGGTTCCATCGGCGGCGTCGAGGACGGCGTCGTGGGTGCCGGCGAGATCGCTGACCCCGAAGAGTGCGCAAAGATCACCGCTCTGGGCGTTGACTTCCTGGCTGCCGGCATCGGCAACATCCACGGCGTCTACCCCGCAAACTGGAAGGGCCTGGACTTCGAGGCTCTGGACCGCATCCACAAGGCCACCAACAACATTCCTCTGGTCCTGCATGGCGGCACCGGCATCCCCGACGAGATGATCGCAAAGGCCATCAGTCTGGGCGTCTCCAAGATCAACATCAACACCGAATGCCAGCTGGTCTTTGCTGAGGCCACCCGTAAGTACATCGAGGCCGGCAAGGATCTGCAGGGCAAGGGCTTCGACCCCCGCAAGCTGCTGGCTCCCGGTGCAAAGGCCATCGAGGACAAGTGCAAGGAGAAGATCGAGCTGTTCGGCTGCGCCGGCAAGGGCTAAGCAGAAGCTCGTATCCTGACCGGTACACCACCCAATAAAGTATGCGCCCCAGCTGCACCGTTATGCACAGTGCAGCGGGGGCGCTTTTTACTTTATATGCGAGCACTCAGACGCGGGTCTTTTCCATATCTCCAAAAATGTATTGCATACAGTCCTGCACCCAGAAGCAGGCAAAAAATCGAATAGCTAAGGATCGGAAGCCGCAGCAGTACGATCTTACCCGCGATTTGGGTAAAGAACCAGCCCGTTCCATACAGGGTCACGATATAAAGCACCAGCCATGTAGCATATTTCAGCCAATGCTCTCGTGGCGGAAAACCTACCTGCTCCATCATCCGGCGGAACAGTGCGCAAAAAACCGTCACTGCAACAACAAGCTGCATCAGATAGCCTACAGAAAGTTCAAAAACCCAATCACCAATTACCGGGTAAAGCAGCAGCCCTTCCACGCCCCACTCAAAGAAGAAATACAGCGGTGCAACAAACCAGAAGTAATCCGCAGCTCTCAGTGTTTTCAAACTTGGCTTGACCTCCTCTACAAAGGTTTTTGCATCCAAAATCGAATCGAACAGTTCCTGATTTTCCGCATTGGCTTGGATGGAAATATCAAGCAGATCGTTGCGCACAAGTTCAATGCCGCAGAAGTCCCAGCTGACCCGACGAAGATGGCGGATCACTTCCTTAAGCTGCTCCTGACTTTTTTCTGTCAGCAGTCTGGTACGCATCCGGTTCGCTTTTCGCAGTGCAAAATACTTATTCATCTGGCTCCTCCTTAAAAATTTTTTCCACCAGCTGGCATAGCTGGCTCCAATCTTGTCGGAATTCAAGAAGCGCCTGCCGCCCTTCTTCCGTTACAACGTAGTATTTCCGGCTCGGTCCCTTGGGGGAGGGTCTGCGTTCCACCGTGACCTTTCCCTGCTGTTCCAGCCGCAATAACAGCGGATAGAGTGTACTTTCACTCAAGTCAGAAAACCCGACCTGTTTTAGATGTATCACGATCTCATAGCCATAGGTCGGCTCTCTGCTAATGAATTTCAGAACACAGAATTCCAAAACGCCCTTGAGCAATTGTGTGTTGTTTTCCACTGGATACCTCCTTTTATCTATTGTGTAATACATAGTAGCTTATCTATATTGTATTGCGTAGTAGTATTTTTGTCAAGTCCTGTCCTGTTATCATTTCGACCAAAATCCGCTCCATATTTTTGTGCAACAAAAAAGCCCTGAGATTTCTCTCAGAGCTTTCTGTTCAAGTCGGCGACTA
>OOBR01000600.1_pt1 | contig 32673 bp, 24 predicted proteins | sample 1671281 | NCBI WGS metagenome assembly OOBR01 (sample SAMN06348140, study PRJEB24527) | human gut metagenome | biome: human gut; feature: ankylosing spondylitis patient; material: feces | host: Homo sapiens | place: China | collected 2015-10
TTGATTGGCCTGTTCGGTAATGCTCCGAATCTTTTCTTCTACATTTTCTTCCATGATATTACAATTTTAAAAGTTTACACTCGCATATATTGTTTTCTTTAGTTGTTATCTCTATGATAGCCAGATAACAACCATATTGAGCCAAATAAACCGGTATATCCATCTCTAAGTCCCGTAACTCGATACTGTTAAGACGGATATACTCGGTCACTACCTTTGCATTATTGATTAGTCCTTTGTACGTCTGATAGTTATTTGCAATTAAGGTAGTCCATTCTAGCCCCTTGAATATTCCCTTCGTGCCATCAAGCAATAATATCCGGGGATTGACTTTATTATACTGTAGTTCTCCGTTATCGTTGTAGGAATACAAAGGAATATAAGCAACGCCTCCTTTTGTACTGCAGGCGGAGAAAGGCAAAGTGATAGCATCACGTTCGTACTCAATCGTGGCATCATCAACCTGGATATTTCCGTCATAGTTTCCCATGACATTATCATCTTCTTTATACCGGAACCAGTTGTTTTGAGCAATGTTATCAAGGGTGTACTGTAAGTTTCTTGGCGTTACGCTATTATAAGCCATTATCACACGATTCGTCCAGTCTACAGCTTTAGATTTGTTTGCAGACAGATTATCGAAGGGAATAAACTTGATCCCGTTTTCGCCATCCGGTAAGGCAAACAGGCCGACAATTGAGGCAACAGCTTTAATGAAGTCTATTTGCTTGATGTCCGGGAGATTGGGAACTAGGGGGAATTTCTCGCCAAAAGATATTTCACCTCTAGCAGATAATGTAAGATTCAAATTTGTATTGGATCCTGCATCTGACGCCGAACTAAAATATCCTCTTCCACTCAATAATCCTAAAGATATAGTTTGCCCTGCACTCGTATTAAAAGTACAATCAATATTAAACCCAACTGTCCACAAATTATTATTGACTTGGTATGATATAGGACGAAACGTCGCTATACTAGTTCTGTCCATCCATAATTCTACTGTCAAATAATCTATGCTAATGGTAGTAGACCTGAATACGGTCATAACCGTTCCTTTTATATGAGATTTATCCGAATCATAAGATATTCTATATGCTTTTACGGTTGAATTTTGTTGCTGATAATCTATAGTCTCTCCATATTTCCTTTGAGTATCATCACCGTTAAAGTTAATATTAAGCCCAAAATAATTCACTACTCTGTTATCACGTCCAATGCCGGTCCCAACTAAATTGATAGGATATTTGCTATATAATTCTTCACTATCATTCCTTGTCAAAAGAGGAATAATCATTTTATTTATAACAGTAAGCTTGTCAGACGGGAAATTAAATGTCACTCCGCTTTGCTCCTGAATCTTGTCTAAAATCCATTTCACAGTAACTACAGGATGATACCACACGTTCGGATCACCGGAGTTAAAACCGTAGTCAATAAGTGGAAATTGTGCTGAATTGCTTCCTTTATTACTCCATATTACCCAGTCCACGCCTTCCACTGTCCCGTGCGTAATATCCGTTAGCTTCTTGCCATCGTTTACCACGCCAGCAAAGTTTGTGACGTTTCCCCATGTAAGAGCAACCTCTATTGTTTCGCCAGTTTCTAGTAGTACTACATTGGCATTTTTAATCATCTCAATGCCATTCCGTAATAACGTACCTTTATACTTTAGGTACGGATAACGGCTTGTTGAGCTGGGAAGATGTGAACACTCAATCAAAGCCAGATTCTTTGCCGTTTTCGGCAACCTGATCGTATAACTCCTATTACTTATAATTTTACTAATATCGGTTAGCAGGTTACTCTTATAGCTCAAAGTAATATCCGTCTTATTAAGATCGGCTTTTGTGTTATTGATATATAATTCGTCTTTTGTCATAATGTTAAAAAAATGATGATTAATAATCCACTTAATTAGAAAATGTTCTTTTCATGTACTTAAACACTTTCTTCATTGCTCCTTTGCCGTCTCTGATACACCATGCAGATACGCCAAACTGTGAATCTCTGGGATAATATTCATAGGAGTACCCGCTTTTTGTTTTCCCAAAATTGGATCGGAATACTTCAAAATATACTATTCCCTCCGGTGTGGTCCTTCGATAACAGTACATTCGGTTTTTTCTGTTTTTGAATACTAATTCGAAAGAATCACCGAACTTTTTAAACTCTGCCTTCAATGATGAAGGCTTCACCATCTCTAATCCTTTCATATTCTTTTCACGTTTGCAATATTTTCGATTTTCTCCGCAAAGATGGATATCTTATCATCCCGCAAAAGAAAATGGCTTAAATCGCTTTATTTTGGCTGAATATATTTTTTTGCTCGTTTATCTCTTCCAGACCAAACTCTACTCTCGGATTCCGTCGGTCTATCCGCTTCTCCGCATGAATCTCAAAACATAGGCTGTCATTTGTAATAGCCTCCACCATTTGCAAGCAATCAAGGATCGTTTTTAAGGCATTATCCAGGTCGAAGCGAATATTCCCATGCCATACACGAATAAATAGCTTGAAACGACCGGAAATGCGCTTTCCTCGATACTTCTTGCATTGTAGGCAGAAGGATTTCTCATATTCCCTGATCCGGTCATTTTGATGATCCGTTTCTGACCGTCTTTGCCCGGTACGGCTTGATAGTTGTTTGCTTTCGCTATCACTTGTCCGTAGATTGTTTCTATTTCCATAGCTAAAAGGGATCAGGTTCAATATTTGCCGAAATAGGTATATCCTGTAAGTCGTAAAAGTGAGTGGTCGGAGCATCGAACTTGCAAATGAACTTCATTATCCCGATGTTTCGGCCTTTGGCAACATCTATCATTGCTGTACCTTTCGTTTCTACATTGGAAAACTCTCCCGGATATGGTTTGCCTTTCACCTCCGGACGATAAATCAACATAACCACATCGGCGGCTTCTGCTATTTGTCCGCTATCACGTAAACGGGCTATAGAGGGAACCGGGTTATCTTTGTCTCTGTTGAGTTGCGATAATGCGATAATCCAGATATCAAGCTCTTTTGCTAGATTTTTCAAGCGTCGTGCCACGTCGCCCATCTGTTGCTCCTTATTAGCTCCCTTCATGTTTACGTTGAGAATCTGCAAATAGTCAACAGCCGCACCGTCTATATCATACTTCCGTTTCATGTACCGGATAGAGTTTATTATACTGTCTATATTGCTGGTACTGTTATCGTCGAAATATATCGGAAGATGAAGTAATCTAGCCAACCCTTTATCAAAGCTTTCTAACTGGGAGCTTGTTAATTGAGAGTACATGATTTGATTTGCCGGTACTCCGCTTTCAATAGAAGCCAAACGAGACGCAATTTGCTCTTTTCTCATTTCCATTGAATAAATTATACTCTTTGTACCTGAAAGTGCCGCAAACCGTAAAATAGACATTAACAGGGATGTTTTACCCATGCTTTGCTCTGCCGCAATGATTATCAAGTCGGATTTTTGCAATCCTCCTGACCTTCTATCAAACTGATCGAACCCGGTAGGCGTTCCGGTTAATGATGTCTGACCGGAAAGATTGCGGTTCACTTGTTGGTGTACTCCCGTCAAACCATCCTTTAACGTGTATATGTTGTCCGAAGATTGCCGGAACATACCGGATAGGGATTCGACGGCTTTTGTCTGCACCTGTTCAATATCTTCCTCTTCCGAGGCGGAATGTTTCAGAAGAAACAAACCTATCTCCCTGAATTTGCGGTGTACACTCAAATCAAACAAACGGTTTACGTATTGATTGAAATCAAGTGTCATACCATCCAGGCGTTTTAATAATTCGGCCACATTGAAAGATATTCCCATTTTATCAAGACACCCTTTTATTGCGATTGGTTCGGGATGATCTCCACGGGATATAATTGAGTCTATAGCCCGGAATATGTTGCGGTTAAATTCGTCATAGAAACAATCTTCCGTCAGATTCTCCGGTATCTCCCCATTGGATAATACAGGACTGGTTAATGTGCCTAGCACTGCCTTCTCACATTCCAAATCATACAGCGGGCATATATTGTCTATTAAGATTTTCTCTGTTTTTGCCATGATTGTAACAGTTTAAAATTATCGTTCTCCGAATTTCTTTTTCAATTCGTCTAATGTGCTACGATATACATTAGTCCGTTTCTTAGGGAAGTCATTCCAGTTGTTCAAGCTTTCAAGAACATCGCTAATTTCTTTCTTGGTGTATTTGGCAAGAAGCTTTTGATATTCCGGTTCTGTCATTTGCGTTTTTACCTTCAGTACGAAAGGACAATGTTTATCTAGCCATTGATTGAATTTTATAAATTCTTCGGATGGAGATGATAAAGAAAGCTCGTCTTTCTTTGATACGATAGTATTTTCTTTATTAATATCCTTATTCTTATCCTTATTTACATTCTTATCCTTATTAGCTTGTACTTCGGTTGTACTCTGGTTAACTTCCGGTTGTACTTCGGTTGTACTTTTTGAAAAGCGGTTGTTTTTATTCCCTTTGGGAGCACCACCTTTACAACCATTTTTCCAACGTTGTGTATTAGCGTCAAGAAAAGGACGTATTAACGAAAATAAGGCTTTGGGAAATCCGGTTAATTCGGGCTCTTTCATATCGAGACTGTAATCTGTTATCGCTTCATACATAATCAACTTATCAGTGTCCGATAAATCGCTCATGCTCTCTTTGAAACTGCGATAGAAAATAAACGTATCTCTTTGTCTTTTACTTTCCATAGGCATCCTCCCAATCAATAGACATTTGCCGTTTATCCGGCTCTAACCAGTATAGTTTTCTTCTATCGTCCAGACGAACGTCTTTAATATCCCAGCCTTCATCATTACGGAGGGTGGAGATTACACGTCTGGCATCATTCGAATTTGTTTCAGCGTTGATTTCTTTTGCTGTTACTTTCCGGCCAGATAAGAAAATAGATCGTACCTGTTGAATTATTCGAGATGATTTGCTATCTTTGCTCCTGTTGTTGAGGAGATTGGCGGTCGTGGAGGCTGCCTTTTTCTTTTCTTCCATAGTCAGCCCCTTTCTTATCTACGTTTAGAAACAATATAATCAACAGCTTTTTGTTCTAGCTCTTGGTTGGTTGATATTTTGTTTTGTCTCATCCAGTCCTCTAACTCTTTTCTATCAAAATAAACCTGTTTCCCTTTTGGCTTATAGTGTGGAATTTGATGATAACATGTTAATTTATAAAGATGGCTCCTACTTAACCCTGTAAGGAGTACAACATCTTCAAAGCAAAGCACATTTTTAGCAGCTAATAGGCTGTATCGCTCTATTCTATCCAACTGTTGTTTTAATTCTTCTGACATACTACAATAATTATAAAATTAAACATTATTGGGCGTGTACTTTGCCCGGATGCTTTGTAATTACATTGCAAATATCAGAAGGATAGGAAATAAAAAAGCCCTATATAGTGCCTATTATAGTGCCTATATAGGGCTCGTTATAGTGTGTTATAATATACACTATAGTGATGTTAGTAGTTGATTATCAGGTTACTCAAATATTTTTGTTATTTCTTTTTCTCTGTCTACTCTTCCAAATCGCTCTTTACTTTCTCGCCTTGTTTGTGCTAGGTGTGTTACATTCCAGAGTGTTTCAAAGGGTTTCCATTTATGTTTAATATTTAATTTCTCACTGCATATTTCAGCAAATAAAGCAATTTGATATTTAGTTGTTCCCTTAACCCATTGGAAACGGTCATCCATAAATCCCGCTTCTATTGCTTTAGAAAAATATTCCTTTGCCTGTTGGGTATTTAATTCTTCAGGAAAAATACTATTATTAATTGGAGTAGCTGGTTGATCGTTTAAATGATGTTTTTGCATTTCAATCTCTCCGGTAGGTTTTATTGAGATTCTTTGAATATTGGGATCGGATAGGGTAATAGAGATTGTATTTCCTACATTGTTGTATGTAGACTTGTTGTTCCCGCCAATAGAACCAAAATTTATATTGGAGTTGATATTAACCATTTTTCTCTGAATATTTTGGGATCCGCTTTGTACACCGTAATTATTTTCATGTATATAATTCATTACTCCATAATTTTTTTGTACTGCATTGCCTTTGTTTTCTCCTATTATCATACCGGAGTTAACAATATTTCTATCATCTGTGTTTATTAGTTTACTCTTTTCGATTATCCATCTTTCTATAAATTGTAAATCTATACTGCTCATTTTTAGAGACTTTCCTAAAGTACTTGATATATCATCAAATGCACCTTTTATTACTAGAATAGCATCTTTTTCCTCCCAACCTTCTTTTTGTAAAGTTGTAAAATAATCTTCTAAATCTTTGTTTATGTTGGAGACATTATGATTTCTTCTGCTTATTTGCCTTGCAGTCAATTCTAAAGCCACTTTGTTTATATTCATGGTACTATATTATTTAATTATACTTGGAATTGCGTTTACTGCATCTCTTTTTTTCTCATTGATTACATCTGCATAAATTTGCGTAGTTTTTATATCAGCATGACCGAGTAATTTACTAACTGTATAAAGGTCTGCTCCGTATGTTATACTCAACGTGGCAAATGTATGGCGGCTGACATGAAAAGTCAGGTTCTTTGTTATTCCTGCATCTTTAGCCCAAATTTTAAGAAGTTTATCTATATAACTATTATCTGGAAGCTTACCAAAAACAAAATCTATATTGTTTCCTTTTGGGGGTAACTGTTTGATGGCTTCTGGGCTAATAGGTAAATATAAAGTGCCTTTTGTTTTTTTCTGGGTTATTTTTGCGATGATGTTCCCTTTGCTGTCCTGTTGGAAACTGTTCCACTGTAAAGACCGGACATCGCTAATTCTTAACCCGCATAAACAGGCAAAAAGGAAGGCACGTTTAAGATTATCCATTCTAAACGGTGTGTCTGCTAGCCGCTTAACTTCATCCAGTACAAGGAATGTACATCTAGGATCTGCCCGTTGTGGTCTTTCTCCTTTCTCTAATCTGTCTACTGGGTTGAATGGTATTATCTCTTCTCTTTCAGCCTTATTTAACAGAAGGTTTAATTTATTGAAGTAATTCCATTGTGTTCCCTGGGCTAATGTCCGTTCACTTTCTTTTACCGCTTTGGTTGATACTTTGGCGACTTTTAAATACTCTGTGAAATCTGCGAGGAATTTCCGATCTATATCTTTAAAAGTGATGTTCTCACCCTTGTATTTTGATAGATGGTATTTTAATCCCTGCATAGTGCAAATATAACCGTTATATCCTTTTGTGTCTTTAGGTAGGTTCTCAACAAAAGAATCAATATAGTTAATGAAATTTGCTTTAGACTTGACGGAACTTGTTTTGAAGCCGTGCTCTTCGTTTTGTAGTTCTACGATACGCTTTGACTTGATAGCATTTGCAAGTTTAAGCGTTTGGATATTTTTTTCTTTATCCTCTTTGGTACGTTCTGGAACAATGTAGAGTTTTAAAAATTCTCGTTGCCTTTTTCCATTGTAGTAACAATCTAAATACAACGATTCGTTTTCGTTTGCTAGTTTTTTTGCTCGTAACCGAATCGGCTCTTTGACTTTAATCTGTTTTTTCATACGTCATTAATTTATCACCGATGCAAATATAATTAATTATTTTAATCTGGGTGACAAACTGGTGACAAAAAAACAACTAAAAAAGAGCTAACCAAAAGAAAGTAGATACTATTTCCAGATCATGTCTTAATGAAATATAATTGGCTGAAAAATAGATGTTTGTTTTCTTGTATTTAGCTCTTTTTTTGTTGTTGTTTGCGAGCTTAGAAAAGTGTGTCCGCTGATTACTCGCATGTTAATAAGGCTTGCATGTCAATATTAGTTGCAGGATTCATAATGAATACCTGTAGGATAAACTTTTTCAATTCACTCATTAAAACGTCTTTCTCCGGAAGTATTCCGGTTAGGTGTAACTCATCCCGTTCTTGATTAAACTCCAGTTGTTTCCAGGCGTACAATAAATAGTAAATACGGTCTTCTGTGTGCGTACATTCAAAGGAATTAGCCAGAAGCAGATGTCCTCGTTCAAAGCAATAGATGTCAATGCCGTCTTTGCGTATAGAAGCATACATCTTCTTACTGTTTCCCAATCTGCTTTTTACAGAAAAATAATCGATGAATGGAGTAGATTGAGAATAGAAACGAGCTTCGGGATATTGTTCATTCAAAAAGGTCTGTGCGCTTTTGTCTATGCCGAAGATGACAGCCACATTATTCTTTCTTAGAATGTTATAGAGCACCGTTTCGTTTTCTCTTTTCTGATGATTATGATAAAACAGAAGTTCCGCCTGTCCCTCCTCAAATAAGTCTAATGGCGCAATTGTAAAACGCTTGCTTGCCATCATTATATTTACCCGTTTGTAAGGATGATTTAGGAAGTCCGATTCGTGAAAGACCGCCTTTAGATTGGCTGTAAGGGATAAAGATGTGTCTATCTCTTTCTCTATTATTGAAAGCGAATCGTCATGAATCGGGTTATAGATAGAAAAAGAAAATCCATCCGTACTAAGACGGATGGATAAAGTATATTGTTTTGATTTAGTAAAATCAATCATTATTCCCAGTTACCAGCACCATTGTTTGGAGTATCGATAGAACCTACCATCAAGCCGCTATATTTGCCTAGTTTAGAATCCAGGTCTTTTAGGTTGATGATTTCTTGTTTGTCAAGTCCGCTCAAATAAGTTTCGTATGGAGCTTTCACTTCGAACAAATATACCGGAGCACCAGACTTGGCTGTGTCATTTTTCACGTTCATTTCGAATTGAGCACCATTTCCGTGAGGAATATATTTCATAGAGTCGGCATTGAATCCTTTTGGATAGATAGTATCCAATACAGCTACCCACATAGTGTCACGTTTGAAGTTTTCAAGTCCCCATTTCTTAACTTCATCGTATCTACCGGTTTTCTTTGCTTTTTCGATGATAGCCATGGCTTTCTTTTCAGTCAGTCCGTCTTCCAATTGCTTGTCAGTTAACATTCCCATCTTCATAACGAACGGCAATTTTTGATTTTTAACGAAATCAATCAGTGTGTCTAATTGGGGTGCATACATTCCGCGGTGCAGCGAACGGTATTCCTGCTGTGCCTTACGGATGTCGATCAAACGGGCAATGACTGCTTTTTCTCTTTCTTTTTTTGCGTTTTCAAAATTGATAGGACCCATAATGCTGGTGTAACAGATGTAAATCAGTGCAGCAGCACAAAGCACCAATACAATATTAAATACTGTTTTCATGATAAATTATGTTTTTAGTTGTTATATTCGCATCGCAAAAATAGAATAAATATATTTAAATACGATAGTTCCTCGAACTTTTTTCTCGTACAAAAATGATAAATAACTATTTAGAAAGGCAAATTAAGGAAAATTTTCCTTATCAGCCAACTTTAGAGCAGGAAATTGCTGTAAAATCTCTTTCAGAGTTTCTGCTGTCCACACTGGTAGATGAAGTCTTTATCTTAAGAGGGTATGCTGGTACTGGTAAAACATCGTTGGTAGGGGCATTGGTGAAAACGATGGATCAGCTGCAGCAGAAATCTGTATTGTTGGCTCCTACAGGACGTGCGGCAAAAGTTTTTTCAGCGTATGCAGGACATCCGGCTTTTACTATTCATAAAAAAATATATAGACAACAATCTTTTTCTAATGAACTTAGTAACTTTTCGATCAATGACAATTTAGCTACCAATACATTGTTTATTGTCGACGAGGCTTCCATGATTTCAAACGAAGGACTGTCGGGCAGTATGTTTGGAACAGGACGTTTATTGGATGATTTGGTGCAATTTGTGTATTCGGGACAAGGTTGCCGACTCTTGTTGATGGGAGATACAGCACAGCTTCCCCCGGTAGGTGAGGAGTTGAGTCCTGCGCTTTTTGCTGATGCATTGAAAGGTTATGGACTTGAAGTACGTGAGATTGATCTTACCCAAGTGGTTCGCCAGGTGCAAGAATCCGGAATATTGTGGAATGCCACGCAGTTGAGGCAACTGATAGCGGAGGATGATTGTTATTCCTTACCTAAGATAAAAATAACAGGTTTTCCTGATATTAAACTGGTACCCGGAACTGAACTGATAGAAGAACTGACTAATTGTTACGATCATGATGGTATGGATGAAACGATTGTTGTCTGTCGATCTAATAAACGTGCGAACTTATATAATAATGGAATACGTGCACAAATTCTTTGGCGTGAAGATGAATTGAACACCGGAGATATGTTGATGATAGCCAAAAATAATTACTATTGGACAGAGAAATATAAGGAGATGGATTTTATCGCTAATGGAGAAATTGCAGTTGTCCGACGTGTTCGTCGAACTCGTGAAATATACGGTTTTCGTTTTGCCGAAGTTACTCTCCGCTTTCCTGACCAGAATGATTTTGAATTGGATGCGAATCTATTATTAGACACTTTACATTCGGACTCACCCGCATTGCCGAAAGAAGACAATGACCGATTGTTCTATACAGTACTTGAAGATTATATAGATATTCCAAACAAAAGAGACCGGATGAAAAAGATGAAAGCCGATCCGCATTACAATGCTTTGCAGGTGAAATATGCCTATGCAATAACCTGTCATAAAGCGCAAGGCGGACAATGGCAGAATGTATTTTTAGATCAGGGGTGTATGACGGATGAGTATTTGACTCCGGATTATTTCCGGTGGTTGTATACAGCTTTTACTCGGGCGACAAAAACATTGTATTTGGTGAATTATCCGAAAGAGCAGGTGGAATAATCATGTCATAGCATGAATCACAAAAAAATGGAAGGTTTTCTCATAGAAAACCTTCCAAAAGGGAGAGGAATATAAAAGGGAGTTTAGTATAAATCTGATACTTTTGTGAAAGAAAATGGTCCAACAGGATGCTTATCTCCACTTTTTAGGTTATTATTGTCTTCATTTGAATCAGAACACAAAGGTACGATCATTAATTTCTTATCTGCTATTATACTTGTACCATTTAGTCCATATATGGTGAAGTTCGTATTAGATCTTAGTAATGTACTTTTTAAGAATGTGTCTGTTTTCTTTATTGTTGCAATGTTGCTTCCAAAAGATTGATAACGCCCATAAAGAGTATAAGTTTTACCATTTTCATTATAAAGTTCTTGTCCTCCAGCTACTTCTAACCTACCAGTTTGGCTATTGTATTGCATTTCGAAAGGATAGTCTTCTATTAACTCTTTAACATCTCCCCAACCATAAACATTATAAGTATGTCCCTTTTCTTTGGGTTCTATTCTTATAGTAAATTCTTCAGCACCACCGAATTGCCAATAATTTCCTTCAGCAAACCAATAAAGGGATTCGAGAGGTTTTATTTTCCATGTTCCAATATATGAGTCATAATTTATTCGTTCGACTACCTTAGGTTCTGCAGACGTTTTATCATATGTTTTTCCACTCCATACAACTTCTTCTCCATATAGTTTTTTACCGACTTCATTCAAGCCAAAACTATAATCAATAGAAGGGAGTAAATTATAAAATACCATGGCCCCATATCCATTAGATACAACTTTACCAAGATTTGTTTCTAAGAAGCTAGTTGAAGTAAAATAATTTTCGTTTTTTTGTCCCCCATCGTTCACTATGAAATTTAGATTTACAGGGCAAGGACCATACATCTCTCTTGGGACTTTTACAGTATTCTCACGATTGGTAGCATAACTTCCATATGAACCATAATACGTATAATCTATCATATCTACTACCTTTTGGTTTTCTACTACTATATCACCCGTAACTCTTGTTGTGCCATTAAGAGGAGGTGTTCCAAATTCATACACTGTAATGAGTTTGTCAGGCATTAGTCGCCGACATTCATAAATTAGTCTTGCATAATTATCTCCAGATGGAGCGTCAAATCCTTTATAGGTGTTTTGTAGATTATGTTTTTTATAATCTGCCCATTCGTCATCAAAATCTACACCATCTAATCCATAAGTCTCTACATAATATTTGATTTCTTTAGCAACACTGATTGCTGTTTCTTTGGAAAGGTTTGCAAGACCTACTCCATTACTTCCAAACATACTTAAGCAGACTTTAATACCTTTTTCTTGTAATGGGCGGATTAATTTGTCTGCGTTTTGAAATATATATTTGATATCATCTCCACATTCCAAAAATACACGCCCGGCTTCCGAACCAGATGGTTGAAAATTAAGTTTTGCTGCAAATATATGTACCACATCGAAGAACGGTTTTCCGCTTTCTTTCATTGTATACTCTCCTGCATTTAGTATATTGTCACTTTTTACTTCTATATAGCAGAAATTCTTAACCAGTCCTTTGCTTATATCAGGTATTTGTCCTTTGGGCCTAATCAAATAGATATAATTTTGATATTTCTGTTCTAATACTGTATTTCCGTTTTTTAGCTCTACACTAATAGGGAGAGCGTAAGTAATTTTACTAGAGGTACTTCCTGCTACTAATTCTACTTCAACTTTTTCAGAAGTACGTTCGCCTGCTTCAATTGTGGTCTTTCCATTATTAGTGAAAGTTACATTTTCCTGTGGATACATTTCGTAGGAAGTTCCATTTACCGAATTATATGTATCAAGTATTTTGGAATCTATCTTAAACTGTACTTCTGTATTTTGTGTTGCAGCTTCTGTCAACTGAAAATAGACTTGAGTCTTAGCAGCTTTGTCACTGAAAACTTCAATTGTTGATAGTTCCCTTGCTCCTCCTGCATTTTTAACGTAGCCATAAACGCCATAATCTTCGTATTTATCTGTATTAGGTACAGGTAATTCAATGTCATCATTGCAGGCATTAAAAAGACTTCCTGCCAATGATAATGTTGTGATTAATACTCCTAATTTTATATATTTAAAATTATTCATTGTTTTCTTTTTTTAGATTTGACATCTTTTATTTGCCTAATTCTACTTCTACCCATTCCAGATCTGTTAGAGCTGTTCCATCATTTCCGTTTTGGGTATAATCCTTGATGGCACCTCCTACTCCTTCATCAAATTTCCAATAAGCTATTAAACCTTCCGATGATGGGTCAACTGCATAGAAGTGGTCTTTCTCATTGATTTGTTCAGGAGTCAATACTTTATTCCATATACGGCATTCACTAATTTCACCACATAAGTATCGGTCGTCATTATAAGAGTAACCAATTCGGAAACTATATGGACTTTGTTCTGGAGTATCTGCAAATGGAGCACCTATATGAACGGTTCCTCCATCTCCTTCTATTCCTGCTTGTGTATTTTCATTTCTTACAAATTCTTCACCATTGACGTAAACGATGCAAGTTTTAGCATCTGCGTCGTAGGTCACTGCAAGGTGTGTCCATACATCTGCTTCGATAAGTGGTCCTTTCACGCTTTTACCATCTATGCCTGGTGCTTGTAATCGGTTTGGCTCAATACCTACATCACCAATTCTTAGTAAAAAAGAACCTTCTATTCCCATTACAGTATTTAATGCACGGAATTCATGCGGTCGTATAAGAGCTTCCATTGATACTTTGCGTAAATTGTTGAGAGGCTCTGGATTTTTCCATTTAAAATAGACACAATTTTTAGTCATATTAGCTACCGTATTGATTAGTGCGGCACCTTTGAATACATAATATATTGTTCGTGCACTTTGGAGAATTCCAATGTTGGCATTATCCACTGTTACAGGTAATACATATTTTTGGTCACGATCTAACGATAGTAAATTCTCAAAAACAATTGTAATTTCACTGGATTGGACAGAACCTGCAGGAATGACAACCTCCGGTTCCGGTATTTTATAACAGTTTGTTGGCAATGCAATTGTCTGATCATAATAGCCTTCATTGTAAGTACTTACTAATGATGGATCTGCTGCTATGTGGATTGTAACATCTTCCGATTCTTGTTTAGCAATTGCTACCTTAAAACTACGCTGTTCACTGTCATTAGAACCTTTTAGGAATATGCTGTTAACTTTGATTGTATTATCTACAAATACATTGTTGTCAAAGTTTTCCATGTCATTGCAGCTTGTCAGAAAACCTGTGAGCAATGCCGCTGAAATCAGATATAAATTTACTCGTTTCATCTTTTTCTATTTTTTTGCTGCAGGGTTAATAATTTGTATAGCTTCTCTCACATATTGATAAGCATTGTTTACGTTATAATAGTCTCGTTCGATATTATAAATAGACAAACCTGCTTTCTCATAGTTGATAGCATCACCTGATACCCAGTAAGCTGCTTCTGTGAGTGCACGTTTTGCTCCATTGTCATATAATCCAGTAGTTTTATTATTAGGGTCAGTTGTGCTAACAGACACAATGAAGCTTCCAGGTACTCCTTCTTCCATGATTGCCATTTCTGCATTATAGGAAAGTTCGGTTACGGTTGTTACATTTGATGTGTTCAGGATAATGTGTCTGAATGACTCTAGTATCGTTTTATCTACTAGGTTTTGTGGCTTTCCTTCCAATGTAAATGTTTTATCTTTATGTTGTTCCATCCAAGTTTTGATAGGACTAAAGAAAGCATTTTGTATAGAGAGAAGTTCGTTTTTTTCTTCTTCCATCATATGTGAAGGGCTTTTGCCAATATATCCTATTATGAGTCCGTCGTAATTATATACGCTTGCCGGTTTCAAAGCTTCTTTTACAGCATCTTCCAAATAGGGTATAAAATCAGGTACTACGTAGTTCTCGTCTGCTTCTTGATTCGTTTTAACCATTTGATTGTATTCTTCCTCAATAGTATCGTAACTAATTGTATATACTATTTGGGTAGCCTTATTCGTACGGATATTTTCTATTTCTTTTTGTTCGAATTCTACCAGTCCGTCGGGATATATCAGGCTGACAATATCAATACTATCAGGTATATCGTTAAGATGATGTCCACGACTAAACGGTGTTTTTATACTATTATCAAAAGAAGCATATACGAATTTATGTTCTGAATCTTTGTATGTACGTAATTTCTGTAGATATTGTGCATATTGTTCAGAATTAATTTCTTTAACGTCAGGTTGATTGACCTTGATATTTTCAACGTCTGTCCAGTCATTGCAAGCAAGCAATGTGATACTTGCTATGCATACAGTTGCGATGTTTTTTATATTGTTTTTCATCATTTCAGTCTGCTTTTATTGTTCTATTCTTGGATTACAATCCCACCAAATACGAGAATGCATATAATCCCCACCTAGACTTGTTACTGCTTTTCTAATATTCTCACTATTAGTTTTGTATTCATCTTGTGGATAAGTCAGACGGCGCGGAAATTTTCCTTCTTCTATGTCTCCACCACTTTTATTTGATGCTGTACCCATTAACTTAGGATAACCTGTTCTACGGAACTCTGCCCAAGCTTCTAGCCCCAATGGAAAGTTTGCAATCCATTTTTGAGTGATAATGCGCTCAAGACTTTCTTCGAAGTTACCATCTTTCCATTGGACACTTATTGTACTTGGAGTACCACTGAAAGAATATGTTCCTAATGGGTCTTTATATGATTCTGGTGTGTTAGTGCTTACTAGGTAATCTTCTACATTCTTTGCTCCAAGCTGTTCGAAAGACAGACGTATGCCTGCTTCATAATATGCTTTTGGTGTTTTTCTGTATCCCATCCTCTTAATGCGGCTTCTGCTCTCAAAAACATGACTTCTGCAGCATTCATCCACATGATAGGACTACTTACTTCTACTTTTACATTTGAGTAACATTGGCCTGTTTTGATAGGGTATTCATTACCTACGCGTAAGCCGTGGAATCCGTTTGTTATATTTTCAGATTCGTCAAATGTTGATGTAACGCCATAGATTTCGCGACGAGGGTCTTGATAGCCATTCATATAGGAGGATAAGTCTGCTGAAATCTTAGTTTCGCCTCCATTATAGCTATAGCATACCATATAAAATGGATTAATCGTTGCCGGCATGAAAGCATTATCACTATTTTCGGTCATTACTCCTAATTTGCCATTTGAGGTATCAATGGCTTCTTTTACCATTATTTCGGATTTTCCTTTATCAACATAGCATATACGCATAGCCATACGTAATTTCAGTGAATTAGCAAATTTAATCCATTTTTCGACATTTCCGGAGTAAACTTTATCAGCGTTGGCAGTCAGATTCTGGGTTCGGTTGATGGTCAATGTGTTGATGGCATCAGTCAGTTCATCAAACATTTTGTAATAGACTTCCTTTTCAGTATCGAATGGTGCTACTAATTTACCGTCTAGTCCTACTTGTGAATAGGGGATAGGACCATATGTGTCAGTTACACGAGACAATGCTGCAACTTTGATGATTTGAGCAATAGAAATAGGTATTACATCTTCTGTTGCCGATTTTACATCTTGCATATTTGCGTAAATATTGGGCATAACATCCAAGTATAGTTTACCTAACCATTCTTGTGAAGGATTGTAGTATGAAAATGAGTTACCCCATACTTGGGAATCTGCAAAATAACCACCCCAAGGACCACCGAGAAGACATTCTGTAAATTGATTCAAGTGTTCTTCTACAGGTACTACATAACTTTCCATTCCGATTAAAGCTGCACTTAGGTTGTAGCCGTCACGTCCCATCTCATCTTTTGTTACTTCATATGGATTGGTGTTATAATCTAGGTAGTTTCCTGTACAGGAGGTTAGTAACGTTGTTATAATTCCTCCTAACAAAATATGTTTTATAATAGAATTGTTCATATTAACCATATTCTTAATTAAAATTTAAATCTCACATTAAATCCCATACTGCGTGCACTTGGTACCATAAAGTTATCAATTCCTTGATAATAATTACCTGTAGAAGCTACTGATTCAGGATCGAATGGGGCTTTACAGTAGATCATCCATAAGTTACGTCCTACTAGAGATACTGTTACATCTGCAATTCCCCAAAGTTTACTTTTAGGAATAGTGTATCCGATGGACGCTTCTTGTAAGCGCAAATTTGTTGCGCTATATGTATAGTATTGTGGTAAGTTGCTTTGACCTCCAACTACAGAATACCATTTTTGTGCATCTAGCATATCACTGTTGTTTACAAGTACACCTCCAAACTCACGTGCTTTAGCTGTTGTCTCTGATACACCATAATAGTCCAAGTATGCTTGGGTTGCAGAGTAAACAATTCCGCCGATACGTGCGGATAACATGAAGCCAAAGTTAAAATTCTTATAAGTAAAGTCATTACGCCACGACATGTTACATTTGGGGAATACACTGCCCAATTTGATATCTTCAGCTTTAGTGTTGCTTATAACTTCTCCATTAGCATTTACAAATATATTTCCATTGTTATCTTGTTGAAGTTTGGCTGTTGAGTAGAGATCTCCCAAACTACCTCCTTTTTTCAACACGAAACGTGCATAGCCTAGTCCACCAACATCCAAGCGTTCCAAAGTTATTTTCTCATGAGTAATTGGATTTTCATAATTCTCCATTAATTCGAGTATTTCATTTTTATTGGCACTGAATGTAAAGTTAGAACTCCAACTGAAATTGTTATTCCAAGTGTTATGATAACCGAGTGATAATTCAATACCTTTATTACGTACACTACCTGTTTGCACGTACATGGTTGAATAGCCGGAAGACGGTGATATGCCCGGGTCAAATGTCTGATTATAAGTCTTGGTAGTATATAGTCCTAGGTCTAAACTAAAGTTCTTTAAGAATTTGGCAGTTATACCCAGTTCCCAAGAATCTGTTTTTTCAGGTTTCAAATCATACATTGGGTAGTTGGTTTTAGTTGTCCAAACTTTGTTTGTCTGGTCCCATTCATAAGTTGGGTTAGCTAAAAAGTGGGCAAAAGGTAAACCTACTGATGCAAATGAAGCCCTTAATTTTAAGAAAGAAATCTGTTCTGGCATTGGAATGATTTCAGATAAAATAACAGAACCTCCAATAGACGGATAGAAGAATGCACTTTTTACTGAATTGGGACCAGCCAATTGTGATGGCCAATCGGTGCGTCCGGTTAGAGTCAGGTAATAAGTGCTTTTATAACCTAATTCTGCACTAGCGAATATAGATTGTGTCTGATCGTGATAACCATATTGGTAACGTCGTGTCTTTACATCATCTAATTGGAATACGTTGAATACATTTGGAATTCCACTGTTACTAATTGGACCTTCGTTTTGAAATACATCTTGTTTCATATCGGAGTATGAAGCACCGATATTAGCACTTAAACTGAAAGTTTCTCCGAAGTTCTTATTGACATTAACCATTATGTCGGCATAGGTTTGTTTATCTGTTGTCTTGAATATACCATACAGACCATTATTGGACTCTTCTGTTAATGTTTTGTTACTGGTAGCATATAGCTTTTTAGTGTAGTCAGTTGTCGAATTATCCATACGTACACGACCACTTACACTTAACCAATCCAAAATTTTATAATTCAGACTTGCGCTCAACATATAACGGTCTTTATCATTTTCACGTAAGTTGCGATAAGCGATCCAGTATGGATTTTGTCCGGTCATACCAGAAAACATACTTTCAGGCCAATACTGCGTGTTGATTTTACGGGTTACGTCGTAACGTTCGTACATTTTGATATCATTCCAATCATTACCTCGTGGAAATAAATAAGCAGTGACAAGAGGATTGGAATATGTGCCTTGATTGACCATATTACGGTCATTTTGTTTGATATAACTTGAACTGACATCTAATGTCATTTTATCTTGCAAGAAAGAAGTTGTATTGCGGAAAGTGAAATTATAACGATTATAATTATTATTAGGAATCATTCCTTTTGAGTTAACCGCACTTGCAGAGAAATAGGTTTGATTACGCTCTGTTCCAGTGGAAAGAGTTACACTTTCTGTCGTAACAACACCTGTTTGTAGGAAATCACTAATAGGATTATAACCCATATAATTGGAACTGTTTAATCTGTTTCCCCAGCTTTTTTCTACAGAACCGGAGTTCAGTGAATTATCTCCTGTTCCGTAGCGGTTTTGGAATTCTGGGGTTCTGAATGGGCGCATAAACTCTGTGTTCTGGCTGACTGTAAGTTGTAAACGTCCTTCTTTCCCTTTTTTAGTCGTAATAACGATTGCGCCATTTGCGGCGTTACTACCATACAATGCCGCAGCTGCTGCACCAGTTAGAACAGACATAGATTCAATATCTTCAGGATTGATGTCAGCAATGGCTTCCGTACTACCTTTTGAATCGTAACCTTGTCCTCCTTCACTCCCTAAATTGAACATTGGTACACCGTCAATGACATAAAGGGCATTACTGGATTGGTCGATACCTTTTGTTCCGCGCATTACCACTTTACTGGCACCTCCTACACCAGACGAACTACTATTAATTGTGACACCTGCTACTTTTCCTGATAATGCGTTGATAAAATTGGCGTCTTTATTAGTTAATAGTTCTTCGCTTTTAACTTCTTGTACATTATAGCTCAATGCTTTTGTTGCCCGTTTGATACCCAATGCGGTAACAACAACTTCTTCGATGACTTGTGTGTCATCTTGTAAAATGACATTGATGTTGGTTTGTCCGTTCAAAGGAATCTCCTGTGACTTATAACCGATATAAGAGAATACAATAATTGGATTGGTTTCATTGGTAGAAACTTTATAGTTACCATCAAAGTCGGTGATACTACCACTTGTTGTTCCTTTTATCAGAACACTGACACCAATAAGGGGCTCTCCTTTGGAGTCTACTACGTTTCCACTAACGGTACGTTCTTTACCAACTTGTTGTTGAGGAACTTGGGATTCTTCTTTATCAGAAAGGTAAACGATGTTTTCTTCCACCTTGTAAGAGATGTTCTTTCCTTTCAGTAGCCTATTCAATACATTTGTTAAAGAGGCGTCTTTTACTTGCAATGCATCTACAGTGACGGATGATAGTTTGTCACTATAGAAGAATTGATACTTGGATTGTGACTGAATTTGTTTGATGACTATTCCTAGAGTAGTGCGTGGAGTCGATAAGGTCAATTGCGCCACCGCCCATTGCATCGGAACTGCCATAAACAAAAGAATCAATAAAGTTCGAACAAATTTCGTTTTTCGAATCAAATGATTGCTTTTCATACTTTTAATTTAATGGTTGTAGAATTTATTAATACACAAAGACAGTTGTTGATTTTCCGTCTTTGATAATAAAACAATGCTAATTAAATAAACACTTAGTCTAAATCTTCTTTTTTTGAAGAAATATTCTAAAATCTTAATTATTATCTTGTATATATGTTTGAGTAAGCGGTTTATGATATGTTTTAGATTCTATATTTTAGATTGTAGAGTATGGACTCGACGTATTATGGTATTGTGTTGCTTCTTGAACTTAAGTTAATATTAGTTTGTGCCATCGTATTGGCACGACTGTGCCACGTTGATGTCACTGTTGTGCCAATACGTTGGCACAGCTGTGCCAACAAGATGTGACAATCATCTCATTTAGCTATAAAAGTGGTGTCGATTTGTTATACTAGTCGTACCAAGCCGATGTTCTAATTGTGACATTTAGAAAACAATGTCACCAATCATAGTCTTCAATATATGCATCAAACTTTTCCGGATAGGTTACTCCGCAGTTTTTAAGAATGTTCAAGATATGTTGTTGTTCGGCGGGGGAGAGTAAACGTTCTCCTTTACGGGTGCGGTAATAGGTTCTACGGCTTAGATAACCCATCAAGTGGGCAACAACAGTCTGCATCTGTTTATGAGGGATACAGTCTAAGATTCCTATAAAACCTTTGGCATATCGCACTTTTGTATTGGAACGATAATGAGGGCAATCTCCTTTTATGTTGGCCAAAAGTTTTGGACTGATAATAACCCAATGCTCGATATTTTCTGGTACACTTTGTTCTGTGAGTTGTCTTAGACAAGTATTTGCTTGAGGACATTGTCGGTTTAGGCACATTGCATATTGATAAGGCACTTTTGCAAAGTCAATCTTTTCTTTCATGATTTATATGTAGTTTGTTATGCAAAAGTAGTGAAAACTATTAAAAACAATAGCCTGAAAGCAGACTTCTTTGCTTTCAGGCTATTGTTTTTAACTGTTCCCTTGATGGACAACCCTCTTCCGAAGATAGCTGGTAGCTGAAACAGGGATAAAAACTTAAAATATAGGGTGGAGACTATTGCTCTTTAGAGAAAGAATAGGGCATATCTTCTTCTTTAGTTCCTCTATTCTGATTAGGTTGATTACTCATTTCAACATTGATCGTACCTCCCTTGAGCAAGTTTTCGTGTCGGAGATAATTTTTAGTGTAATCAGCACCATTGACATTCATCGAATTGACATAAAAATTCTTCTTACTATTATTCGGAGCATCAATAACCAAACTATTGCCATTCTCAAAATGGAGTGTAGCTTTCTTGAATAACGGAGCACCTATAATATATTCATCCGTTCCCGGACAAACAGGATAGAAACCTAATGCCGAGAATACATACCAGGCAGAAGTTTGTCCGTTGTCCTCGTCGCCACAATAGCCGTCCGGAGTAGGAGAGTACATACGATCCATTACTTGACGCAACCAGTATTGGGCTTTCCAAGGTTGTCCTGCATAGTCATATAAATAAATCATGTGCTGAATCGGTTGATTGCCATGTGCATAGTTACCCATATTCATCACAGTCATTTCACGGATTTCATGAATCACTTGGCCGTAGTAGCTATCATCAAAAATAGGAGGTACGGCAAAAACAGAATCCATCATGGTGATAAACATCTCTTTTCCACCCATCAAGTCAATCAATCCTTGAGGATCGTGGAATACAGACCAAGTATAGTGCCAGCTATTTCCTTCCGTAAAGGCGTCCCCCCATTTCAGCGGAGAGGAAGGAGATTGGAATGTACCATCTTCGTTGCGTCCACGCATTAACTTAGATTCCTTATCGAAAAGATTCTTGTAGTTCATGGCACGTTTTGCGAAAAGATTAATCTCTTTTTTCGGACGTTTAAGTTCCTTTGCCAGTTGGTAGATACACCAGTCATTGTATGCATATTCCAACGTGCGTGCGGCGTTCTCATTGATTTTTACATCATAAGGCACGTAGCCCAGTTTATTGTAATATTCATATCCCAAACGTCCTGTTGATGATACTTGTGGATGTACATTCTCCGTTCCGTGAATCAGCCCTTCATACAATGTTTTTATATCGTCCACTTTCACTCCTTTCATGTAAGCATCCACTAAGACAGAAGCAGAGTTGTTACCAACCATACAGCCTCTGTGCCCCGGACTTGCCCATTCCGGGAAGAAACCGCTCTCTTTATATGTATTGATCAGACCTTCCTGCATTTCCTTGTTGACTGACGGGTACATTAGGTTCAATAACGGGAATAGGCAACGGAAAGTATCCCAAAAGCCTGTGTCGGTATACATATATCCCGGTAATACTTGCCCATTATAAGGACTGTAATGAACCGGTTGTCCGGCAGCATCCAGTTCGTAGAATTTGCGTGGGAAGAGCAATGAACGATATAAACAAGAATAGAATGTGCGATATTGATCGAGATTGCCTCCTTCTACTTCTATCTTGCCTAACACTTGATTCCACGCTTCTTTTCCTTTTTTGGCTAGCTGTTCAATATTATCTTTGCCCAACTCTTTCATATTCAAAGCTGCCTGTTCAAAACTGATGAAAGAAGAAGCAATCCTTGCATGTATTTGTTCGCCTTTATGTGTTTGGAAACCAATAATGGCTCCGGCATGATCTGTTGTCTGTTCGGTAACATTTTCTTGCAGATTACCATTGGCTACCGTAGCTTTATAAGTGAAAGGTTTGTCGAATTCAATAATAAAGTAATTTTTAAAGTTTTCGGGAACTCCACCGCTGTTGCGAGTTGTGTAACCGATAATCTTGTTTTCTTCCGGAATAACCTTAATATACGATCCCTTATCAAAGGCATCCACTACAACATACGAATGATCGTTTTCCGGAAAAGTGAAACGGAAAAGAACGGCACGCTCGGTTGGAGCCATTTCTGTCACTACATCATGCTCTGCAAGATATACTTTATAATAATAAGGAGTGGCGGTTTCTCCTTTGTGGGCAAACCAACTGGCACGCTTCTCTTCATTGAATTCCGGTTTGCCTACTACGGGCATAATAGAGAATTGTCCGTAATCATTAATCCACGGACTGGGTTGATGTGTTTGTTTAAATCCACGAATCTTATTAGCCGTATAAGTGTATTGCCATCCGTCTCCCATCTTTCCTGTCTGTGGAGTCCAGAAATTCATCCCCCATGGACGGGCAATGGCCGGATAAGTATTACCTGTTGATAACTCGAAACTAGATTGAGAACCCATAAGCGGATTGACATACTGCGTCCAGTCTTTAGCTTTTGCAAAGACGATACAACTTAATGCACATACTAATAGGAGATACTTTTTCATGGTCTTATTTATTATTTATGGCTCAATCGAATCAGAAATCAATTGAGCCAATTTCTTTTTCAAGGTTTTGTTTTTTTATTCAAATTGAACAGCCAGTAGTACCAACTCATTCCTCTTTTTTGGAGGAGAGAGCCGGAGAGAGAACTCCCCATTTCGTAGGATGATCGGTCATCTTGATTTCCATCGTTCCTCCATTCGCAATATCCTGATGGTTAAAGAATGGAATGTTTAGAGCCTTACCGTTCAGCGATACACTTTCAATGTATTTATTCTTTTTCCCATTATTCTTTACTACAATACTGAAAGTCTTTCCTTCAGGCAGATTGATAACTGCTTTGTCGAAGGCAGGACGTCCGATGGAATATACCGGCTTGCCGGGACATACTTGATAGAATCCCATAGAGTTGAGTATATACCAGGCAGACATCTGACCGCAGTCCTCATTACCCGAAAGACCCTCTATACTGTTGGCATACTGGCTCCGGTAAACACTATCTACCAACTCTTGAGTTCTCCAAGGGCGGTTAACGTAGTTATACAAATGGATTACATGATGACTGGGTTCGTTTCCATGTGCATATTGCCCGATAAGTCCGCTGATATCTGATGAGGTTGTCTCACCTTCAAGTGATGAATCGGCCGAGAATAAGGAATCAAGTTTCTGTACAAAAGCATCTTCTCCACCCATCAGATTGACTAATCCTTCTACATCATGCGGCACAAACCAAGTCCATTGCCAAGCTGTTCCTTCACAATAATCATCGCTACGGTGAGTAGATGCGCGCGGATTGAATGGAGTACACCATTCACCTTTTGAATCTAATCCACGCATGAAGCGGATTGACTTGTCGAAATAAAATTCGTACGCCTTGGCGAAGCGTTCATACTTTGCTTTGGATTCAAAATCACTCATCGCTTCTGCAAAGATAGAGATACACCAGTCATCATACGCATATTCTAACGCTTTGGCCACTGATTCGTTTTCGCGGTCACAAGGGATATATCCGATGGCATTCTTATAATATTTTGCTTTAGGCATGAGATGAGGCAATACCAAATCCGGACATTTGATGCCGGTAGTGTCATATTCGGCGGCACGCAGGCAGGCTTTATAAGCCTCTTTGGTATCAAAATTGCGATACCCTTTCATGTAGGCATCCACGATGACCGGAACAGCATGATAGCCAATCATAGTGCCGGTGTAATTGGAAGCCAAGTCCCACATGGGGTATATCCCACCTTCCTGATGTTTCTTAATTAACGAATTGATAAAGTGATTATTCAGATCGGGATCAATGATAGTCATTAGCGGATGTAGCGCACGGAAAGTATCCCATAAAGAAAAGATAGTGTATATCGGATTAAGGGTGTCTCCTTGATGTACTTCAAGATCCATTCCTAAATAACGTCCGTCTGCATCAGTGAACAGATTTGGACTGATTCCCGTGTGATAGAGGGCCGTGTAGAAGATGGCTTTATCTTCTTTATCGGAAGTTGTAATATCAATTTTGGAAAGATATTCATTCCATGCCGTACGTGCGTCTTTACGTACTTTTTCGAAATCCCATCCGGGAATTTCTGATTCAACGTTCTTCCGTGCACCGGCAATATCGACAGCGGACACACCTACTTTAACAAGAACCTGCTCGTCTTTACTGGTGTTGAAATGCAATAATGCTTTGCAGACAGGAAGTCGTTTACCATTATCCATGGTGATAGAGTCCGTAACGAGCGTATAAGAGAATGGTTTGGAAAATTTAGCGTAGAAGTTGATATATTGGTCGAAAGCCCAATAAGTTGTTTTCTTATGTCCACAGATTTCCGTATCGCTTATTACTTCTATTTCCATCTCGGAGTTAGTCTGTCGTTGTAGGCTGTAATCCAGGTCGATGATAAATCCGGATTCGGTGTTTTCGGGAAAAGTATAGCGATGGATTGCTCCTCGTTTGGTGGATGAAATTTCAGCTTTCACCTGATAAGTATCGAGAAAGACAGAATAATATCCTGGTTCTGCAATCTCATTCTTGTGCGAGAAAGAGGAAGCGTATGCCAGTCGCTGGCTTTGGGGATCGGTTGTTCGATATTGTTGTTTACCTACGGTTGGCATGAGCAAGACATCTCCATAGTCGCAACAACCTGTACCGCTGACGTGTGTGTGTGAGAAGCCATTGATGGTAGAGTCGGCATAATAATAACCGGAACAAGCATCCCAACCATCGATCCGGGTGTCCGGACTGGGCTGAATCATCCCGTGGGGAACTACCGCTCCGGGGAAGGTATGACCATGTCCACCGGTACCGATGAAAGGGTTGACGTAAGCACTATAGTCTTTTACATTAGTGGGGGCTGTACAGGAGCTAAGTGTGAATAAACCTCCTAAACATCCTACTATTAGGAATGTTTTTAATTTCATGGTATTAATAGCTTTTAAGTTTTAGCCGGTTCATCTTTTACTTCTTATTTGGGAGAAATGAAGATATTGTTTCCGACAATTTTATAATCAATAGGTATAGAGTTTTGCAATGATTTTAACACTGACTCGATATTCGATTTCCTTTTCAGTACACCGGAGTAAGTTTTACCCGTCTGAATGTCAGGAGATAGAATGATTTTCACATCATAGAAACGCTCCAGCGCTTTGGTGATGGTGAAGATATCTGCTTTTTGGAATGGAATCAGATTATCGTGCCAAACAGCATCCAACTTGGCATCCACTTGTTTCACGGTCAATCGTCCATTATTTTTGTTCAGTTCCGCACGTTGCCCTGGAGTGAGGATAATCTGCCCCTCTTCCTTATTGCCTTTTACTTCAATCTCACCTTCAATAAGTGTCGCCTCCGCTATCCGGCAACGCTTATCGGATTTTAAATTGAACGTAGTTCCCAGTACGCGTACACGTATTGCATCACTTTGAACGGTGAATGGCTTATGGCGGTTTTTGGTGACCTCAAAATAAGCTTCTCCTTCCAGGTAGACATTGCGTTCCTTTTCGGAGAACTCACGTGGATATTTCAAGGTTGCTGCATTGTTCAGCCAAACCTTGCTACCATCCGGCAAGACTACCTCCTTAACAATGCCTTCGCTGGCTACTGCGACCATCATTTGTTGATTGTTTCCGCTTTGATAGAACCAATATCCGATTCCACCACCCATGACCAACATTGCAGCAATCACTGCGGCATATTTCATCCAGCGATGCATGCTTAGTATTTTGCTCTGTTTACCTTTCTCTTCGTCCAGCTTTTTATAGAGTTGTTTTTCCGCACGAAGTATCCGTTGTTCATCAGTGTACTGGTCGAATTTACCCAAATGATAAATTTCTTCCATACGAAAGAGCTGGCGGGCGTTTTCTTCCGATTCCTTCATCCAGGCATTGACCTCGATAAGCTCTTCTTCAGAACACTGTCCTGTCAGATATCTGTTTATTATTTCTTCACTCAGATTACTCATTTTCTTTTCCTTCATATTAGTAATACAATTCAAAACGCAAAAACACTTATTATAATCGCCATAAAAATAAGAAAAGAATCGCCCAAAGAGGATCGAGTCGGCCACGCAAGTATTTTAAAGCCTTATACATATGGGCTTCCACCGTGCGGAGTGAAACTCCGAGAATATCGGCTATTTCCTTGTTTTTCATATCATGCAGATAGCTAAGTTTGAAAACCTCTTTGCATTTGTCAGGGAGCTCATTAATTGCATCATGAATTTCCTTGCGGAGTTCCTTGTCTTCGATCCTCCGAATCACTTCGTTGTTGTCCGGTTGATAGAATTCTGCGCGTCTTTGGTTGATTTCTTCCATGGCAACACAATAACCGTCTTCCACACTGCGGTGTTTCAAGACATTAAGGGCACGGGTGTAAACGGCACGATAGAGAAAGGCCTGGATTTGGTCGCCTATCTCTATGTGGTCTTTCCGCTTCCATAATTCTACAAATACGTCCTGCACTACATCCTCTGCTTCTTCTTCTCCCACCAAACGGGTTGCATAGAAAATCAGGCTGGGATAGTACCGTCGAAATAGTGCTTTATAGGTTACATCAAAGTTTTCATTCATTCTCTCGATGGACTAAGTTCATGTTTCGTTTATGGGTTTTTATCTTCGAATATGACTCCAATTGCTTTAGGGGTGTTACTCATTTCGAATTCGACAGTCGCTCCACTCATGATTTGCTCGTGAGTAAGATATGTTTTGTCATACGGTTTTCCATCTATTTTGATGGATTGGATATAGATATTTTCTTTGTTTACTTTGGGGGCCAATACGGTGAAAGTCTTTCCATTTGCCAGATGTAATTGCATTTCCGGGAATAGGGGAGTACCTATCTCATATTTTCCACTGACGGGATTGACGGGGTAGAATCCCATCGCACTGAATACATACCATGCTGACATCTGTCCGCAATCTTCGTTGCCACAAAGACCGGCTGGTTCGTTCTTGTAGAGCTCGTTCATCACTTTGGCCACATATTCTTGTGTGCGATTTTCGTGTCCTATAGCATTGAACAGATAAATAACGTGATGGCTTGGCTCATTGCCATGCGCATATTGTCCTATCATGCCCGTGCTGAAGATCGGAAGTTCGTCATCTGCTGCCGGATGATAGGTGAACATACTGTCCAGTTTTTCGGCAAATCGGTTTTTACCTCCTACAAGGTCGATCAGTCCGTTAATGTCATGCTGAACAGACCAAAAGTATTGCCATCCGTTGCTTTCGCAAATGTGTGGTGTATAGTCATCGGCCTTGAAGTCCTTGATAAAGATGCCTTTGTCGTCACGTGGCTGCATGAAAGAAGTAGCGGGGTTATAAACATTCTTGTAGTTTTGAGAACGTTTGTAAAATTCGTCCGCAATGTCTTGTTTGCCCATCTTCTTCGCCATTTCGGCAATGCAATAGTCATCGAAAGCGTATTCCAGTGTTTTGGATAACGACCAGTTTTCTGCGTTGTAGTGGTCTGTTACGTTGTAAGGTATGTATCCTAATTCTTTGTAGAGTCCGATGCCGCGGTAATTATCCAGATTAGCCGTTGCTATGCAAGCATCCAAGGCTTTCTTTGCGTCGAAGTCGCCGATTCCTTTCAGATAGGCGTCTACAATAACAGGAACAGCATGATAACCGATCATCATGTCTGTTTCACTTCCGTAGAAGTTCCACACCGGTAGGCGGCCATTCTGTTCGTAGAAGGCGATGAAGGATTTCACCATGTCGTTTACACGCTCGGGTTCGGTATAAGTAAAGAGCGGGTGGGCGGCACGGTATGTATCCCATAGGGAGAAAGTGCTATAATTAACCCAGCCGTTGGCCTGGTGTACTTTCTTATCGGGGCCGTAGTAAGCTCCGTCTACATCACTGTAAATAGTTGGAGCAATCATTGAGTGATAGAGAGCGGTGTAGAAGTTCACTTTATCGTTCTCATTATCACCTTTTATTTCAATCTTTCCGAGCTGGCGATTCCAGTTTGCTTTTGTTTCCGCCAAGTATTTGTCGAAGTCATTTTCGGGGACTTCAGCTTGTAGGTTTTTGGCTGCTCCTTCCATACTGACACCGGAAATGGCAGTGTTTACCAATATCTGTTCATCCTTTTGGGTATTGAAATCGAAGCGGGCGATAACAGCTGTGCCGATACGTTTATTGTCTTTGATGATGGCAGTTGTGTCCAGTTCCATTTTCTCAAAAGGCCTGGAGAATCGGGTGCGGAAATAGATGTGTTGATCGCGTGCCCAGCCGTTGGAGAAACGGTAACCTTGAATGGTGACGGAGTCTACGACTTCGATATGAGAATCGTTGGTAAAATCCCAGTTCATGGCTTTCTTCAGATTTAAGAAGATAGTAGATTGGGCTTCCGGAAACGTATAACGTTGGATACCACAACGCTCGGTGGCAGTCAGTTCGACGTTGATGTTATAATCAGTCAGGCGTACTTGATAATAACCGGCATGAGCACTTTCATCCTTGTGGGAGAATTTAGAATGGATGCCAAGTGGTGCTTCCGCTTCTTTGTAGGGAAGAGTGACAGGCATGAAAGAGATGTCATACAAATCTCCCGCTCCAGTGCCGGAAAGATGTGTGTGGCTGAAACCGGCAATCGTACTGTCTACTGTCCGGATAGAAATAACCGGAGATACGGTCCCATCCGGGGAGTCCGTTGTCCGGGCTAAGTTGCACCATGCCGAAAGGAGCTTGGGCACCAGGATAAGTGTTTCCAGTGAAGTCTGTTCCGATAAATGGATTTACATAAGATGTGTAATCTATTTCGTGTTTTTCTTGCGTAGGGGTACAAGAAATGAGCATGCAGGTTAACAGCAGGCATAGATAAGCAGGTGTTCTCATCATTCTTTAGGTATTAGTGATTACTTATTTTATTTATTTGAAGGATAAGAAAAATAATTAATCTGGTCACAAAGGTAGAAAAAAACTGTGACAAGCCTAAATTATAGGCTTAATATTTTTTAAGAGAGACAAATAGACTTCTACATCCGGTCGATATTCCTCGGTGCCGGACAGTGCTTATCGGTGCCTCGATTAGTGTAATATTTAGGCGCGGATTTCGTAGATTACACGGTTTTAAGAATAAAAAATCCGTGTAATTCGCGTAATCTGCGCCTAATTTTAAATCTTTATGTAAAACGAGCCTATTATCTTTTTATTAGACTCCTTTTCATTTACTTTTAGATTCCTGCTAGCTCCAGTACTTTTTCAACAGCTGCCGGTAGTCCGTCAGTGTTTTTACCTCCTGCGGTTGCAAAGTGAGGCTGACCACCGCCACCGCCTTGAATTAGTTTGGCAGCTTCTTTCACTAAATTGCCAGCTTTCAGACCACTCGCAACCAGATTGTCGCTAAGCATGACTGTCAGCATCGGTTTTCCGTTATCTATATTTCCGGCAACGAAGAACAAGTTTTCTGTAATCTCACCACGAAGTTGGAAAGCGATATTCTTCACTACTTCTGCCGGTAGCGGAGCACAGAACTTAACCACTTTGATGCCGTGAATTTCTTGTATATTCTTCAACAGTCTTTCCTTCAGTGCTGCTTCTTTTTCTTTCATGAAGTCTTCCACCTGCTTCTTCAATCCTGCATTTTCATCCAGATATTTGCGGATTGCAATACCCAAATCAGGAGCATTGTTGAAGAGAGCCTTCAAGTCGCTAAGTGTATCTTGTATTGTATCCAGCATTTCTTCCACGCGTGCTCCAGTATAAGCTTCAATACGGCGAACGCCGGCAGCAACAGAACTTTCGGAGATGATTTTTACCATACCGATATTTCCGGTTGCAGCTACGTGTGTACCACCGCAGAACTCGATAGAAGTGCCGAACTGGATCACACGAACTCTGTCGCCATACTTTTCACCAAAAAGAGCGATAGCCCCCAACTCCTTAGCTTCCTCGATAGGAATATTGCGATATTCTTTCAATGGGATATTAGCGCGGATTCTTGTATTGACGATATGTTCAACTTTACGGATTTCTTCATCGGTCACTTTCTGGAAGTGAGAGAAGTCGAAACGTAATGAATCCGGTGTAACCAATGAACCTTTCTGTTCGATGTGTTCACCCAATACTTCACGTAAAGCAGCATCCAGCAAGTGGGTCGCCGAGTGATTAGCTGCGCAGGCAGCACGTTTGTCGGTATCTACACAAGCCATCATCGGAGCTTCCGGATGATCGGGTAACTTTTTGGTAATATGTATCGGAAGATTATTCTCTTTCTTTGTATCGACCACTTCAATCGTTTCGAACTCGCTTACCAATACACCGGTATCACCGACCTGACCACCACTTTCTGCATAGAATGGAGTATAGTCGAGTACAATCTGATACAATGTCTGGTTCTTTTGTTTGATCTGACGGTAACGAAGGATAGAAGCCTCGTATTCAGTGTAATCGTAACCAACGAATTCAGTAGTCCCTTCTTTCAGTACAATCCAGTCACCTGTTTCGATGGCGGCGGCATTACGTGCACGCTGTTTCTGTTGCTGCATTTCTTCATTGAACTCTTCAATGTTGACAGTCATTCCGTTTTCACGGAGAATCAGCTCTGTCAAGTCGAGCGGGAAACCGAATGTATCATATAAAGTAAAGGCATCTTTACCGCTGATTTCAGTTTTTCCATTGGCTTTGGTATCTTCCATTGTCTTATCCAATAGACGGATACCAGTTTCCAAAGTGCGGAGGAATGATTCTTCTTCTTCCTTGATTACTTTTTCAATCAGTGTCTTTTGTGCAACCAGCTCAGGATAAGCTTCTCCCATGTTATCAATCAATACAGGAAGCAACTTATACATAAATGCCTGTTTCTGTCCGAGGAAAGTATATCCGTAACGAACAGCACGGCGAAGGATACGGCGGATCACATAACCAGCTTTCGCGTTAGAAGGCAACTGACCGTCTGTGATAGAGAATGCAATAGTACGGATATGGTCGGCAATTACACGCATGGCGATGTCCTGCTGCTTATCTTTTCCGTATTCTGTACCCGACATAGCTGCAATAGCTTTCAGCATTGGCTGGAATACGTCTGTATCGTAGTTGGATGTTTTTCCTTGTAAAGCCATACAAAGGCGTTCGAATCCCATACCGGTGTCAATAACCTTTGCAGGAAGCGGCTCAAGGCTGCCATCTGCTTTGCGGTTGTATTGCATGAATACGAGATTCCAGATTTCAATTACCTGCGGATGATCGTGGTTCACGAGGTCGCGACCGGAGATCTTGGCGCGTTCTTCAGCAGGACGGAGGTCGATATGGATTTCGGAACAAGGTCCGCAAGGTCCTGTATCACCCATTTCCCAGAAGTTGTCGTGTTTGTTACCGTTGATGATGTGATCCTTTGGCAAGAACTGTTCCCAATAAGAAGCAGCTTCGTCGTCACGGCTCAATCCTTCTTCGGGACTTCCTTCAAATACGGTTGCATAGAGATGTTCCGGATTCAGTTTCAAGACTTCTACCAGATATTCCCACGCCCAGCTGATCGCTTCTTTCTTGAAGTAATCGCCGAACGACCAGTTACCAAGCATTTCAAACATGGTGTGGTGGTACGTATCGTGTCCTACTTCTTCCAGGTCATTATGCTTTCCGCTTACACGCAAACATTTTTGCGAGTCCGCGACTCTTTGGTATTTCGCCGGATGGTTACCCAAAATAATATCTTTAAACTGGTTCATACCCGCGTTCGTAAACATCAGGGTAGGGTCATCTTTAATCACCATCGGAGCCGAGGGAACGATGTGGTGTCCTTTCGACTCAAAGAAATTCTTGAATGAATCTCTGATCT
>OOBR01000646.1_pt1 | contig 30335 bp, 29 predicted proteins | sample 1671281 | NCBI WGS metagenome assembly OOBR01 (sample SAMN06348140, study PRJEB24527) | human gut metagenome | biome: human gut; feature: ankylosing spondylitis patient; material: feces | host: Homo sapiens | place: China | collected 2015-10
TTTTGGCATTCTCATGCCAAAACACCTCGCGGGATAGTGGCGTGTGAACAGTAACTAGAATCTTACCCAAAATTCAAATGTTTTCATCAAATATGTTATGAAGTGGATATTTTCTCATCCACAATTGATTTGTATCAATCGGATATCCGCAATCCACTTCCGCTACGTGGCTCTACACCAAATAACTGCTTCGCAGTTTCGGTTAAACTATCGTTGTTATGTTTCACGTGAAACATAATATTTTATCTGATATTCATACCAGTTTTTCATACTTATATTCCATCACTAACTGGTTAAATATCTCCCACTTATTTAATAATGTAACTGACCCTGAAGCCAGATGATTCCTTTAAATCGGCGGCCGATCTTGAGTTCTCCCAGAAGATCTTCCCGGTTGATACAAACGTCAAACTGCATATCATTACATTCTATAGTAATCTGACAAATTTTCTCTCCTGTAATGATATTTTCAAAAGTCATATAATCAATAATCTCCCCCATGACGCTGTACTGGTCACATTCAATACCATATGGCATGAAATACGAATCTACAATGGAAAGAATATCATCAGTGACAATTCTCTGTGAAATCATAGAATATGTATCCATATCCTCCATTGTGAGGCTTTCCATTGCCTCTTCGTCTCCGTTGCGGGCTGCCGCAATCAAATGGTTTCTGTTTTTTGTCAGTTCCCGTTCAGCTTTTACAGCCTCTTTATCTTTCTCCACCGGAAAAAGAATTTTTCCTTCCCTGGCCAGTCCGGAAAGGGTTAAGGGCTGGCCATCAGGAAGCATACCGCTTTTGTATTTTTCTTTCATATACTCAGCGGCATTCTGAAGATAAAAAATTAAAGTAACTCCTATTCTCAGATCGTCACAGGCACCGGCAAAAGACTCTTTTTCTGTATGTCTCTCTATTATGACATTCTCCTGTGTCGTAATACCTGTTCCGCGAAAAAAAGGAAAATAATAGTCCGGATAAAATACGTTGTTTTCATCATACTGTCCACAGACAGTGATTCCACAATCGCATCCATAATCCTTGGAAAACTCAGCAAATACACCTTCCGGATGATCCTTTACTATTGTTTTATCATCATAATTTTCAACCACATCCGTAATGATCTGCCTGATACTGCTTCTTTTGGTGATCTTGGAAAAACCAACTGCTCTCAGATAACTGTGCATAAGAACACCTCCCTGAAAAAGCTCACTCTCCATTAAGCGTGCTTTTTCTCAATCTTTGTCATGCCGCCCATATATGGCTGCAGAGCTTTCGGAATGCTTACAGATCCGTCTGCATTCAGGTTGTTCTCCAGGAATGCAATAAGCATTCTAGGCGGTGCAACAACTGTATTATTTAATGTATGTGCAAGATATTTGCCGTCTTTACCGTTTACACGAATCTTCAGACGACGTGCCTGTGCATCTCCAAGGTTAGAGCAGCTTCCTACTTCGAAATATTTCTTCTGACGTGGGGACCATGCTTCTACGTCAAGAGATTTTACCTTCAGATCTGCAAGGTCACCGGAACAACACTCAAGTGTACGAACCGGAATGTCAAGAGAGCGGAACAGATCTACTGTATTCTGCCATAATTTATCAAACCACATTGGACTTTCTTCCGGTTTGCAGACAACGATCATTTCCTGTTTTTCGAACTGATGGATACGGTAAACGCCTCTCTCTTCAAGTCCATGAGCACCTTTTTCCTTACGGAAACATGGAGAATAACTTGTAAGAGTTTTTGGAAGTTCCTCTTCCGGAATAATCTGGTCGATGAATTTACCGATCATGGAATGTTCACTTGTACCGATCAGATATAAATCTTCGCCTTCGATCTTGTACATCATAGCATCCATTTCTGCGAAGCTCATAACACCTGTTACAACGTTGCTTCTGATCATGAAAGGAGGTACACAGTAAGTAAATCCTCTGTTAATCATGAAATCACGCGCATAAGAGATTACTGCAGAGTGAAGTCTTGCAATATCCCCCATCAGGTAGTAGAAACCATTTCCTGCAACACGTCTTGCACTGTCAAGATCAATTCCGTCAAAGCTTTCCATAATATCTGTATGATATGGAATCTCATAATCCGGAATAACTGGCTCACCGAATTTCTCAATTTCTACATTTTCACTGTCATCTTTGCCAATCGGTACAGACGGATCAATGATATTCGGGATTACCATCATATTTTTGAGAAGTTCTTCTTCTACTTCTTTTTCTCTTGCAGAAAGTTCTTCAATACGTGTTCCGGAAGCAGCTACCTGTTTCTTGACTTCTTCTGCTTCTTCTTTCTTTCCCTGTCCCATCAGAGCACCAATCTGTTTGGAAATTTTATTTCTCTCAGCGCGAAGAGCCTCTACTTCCTGTTTGATTTCTCTGTTTTCTTTGTCCAGTTCCAGCACTTTATCCACTAATTCCAGTTTATTATCCTGGAATTTATTGCGGATGTTCTGTTTTACAACTTCCGGGTTTTCTCTCACAAATTTAATGTCTAACATCTTGTTCCTCCTGAATAAAATAGTTACTGTTTACATCATTCACAGTAACATAAAATATTTTGTAACTATTCATTGATCTGCTTTTTGGCAAATTACCAGGCAGTTACTATTCTTTTATGTATTCTGGCAGCCGCCTGGCGGATATATTGCTGTCATACAGTTACTATTTTGTTACTGTTTACTTCGTATCCAGTAACACTGTTTTTTATTTTATCTTTAAGTATGCTCTTTCTTTTCTGTTTTTAATCAGTCCTGTTCGAGATTATCCAGGCCGAAATTAACAGCTTTTCGAAGTGCTTCCACTTCTTCCTGGCTAAGCATAACATAAGATTCGCCTTTTACAATTTCTTTCATATACAAAAAGCAATTGTCACGGCTATGCACTGCATTTAAAATAAGGCCCGTATTTTCCTTATCCAGCAAGGCCAATGCAAAACTTAATTTGCCGCCTACATCATCAAATGCATCATATTTCTCTACACCATACTTATTGAACATCTTATCAAGATTCTTTTTAATAAAAAGGAGATCATGATCATGTTCTTCTTTCGCATCATACAGTTTATCTATCTGAGCGAATTTTCTTACAAATACTTTCTCCAGAGACTGTGCATCCGAGCCTTTCATAAACGTCTTATATTTTCGTTCCAGACGACTCAGACGCATATTCATACTGATATTCCTTACCAGCAGGAAGATAGTAAGAATCAGTAGTATAATAATGATGATCCCGGAATCAATTCCAAGACTTTCAAAAATGCCACTCATATTACTGTCACTCCTAACCAATGGATTCAAAGAGATCTATGATTCTCTCCAATTCATCCTTGGAATAATACTCAATTTCAATTTTACCTTTGTCATTTTTCTTTCGGTGGATCTGTACTCTGGTGCCCATGATACTCTTCATTTTTTCTTCCAGACTCTCGTAGATTGCATCTTCCGCAGAGCTGAATTTACTCTTTTTCTCTGTTTTCGGTGGCTCCAGCATACGTTTGACAAGTGCTTCTGTCTCTCGAACGCTTAATTTCTCGTCGAAAACTTTCATCGCAACAGATTCCTGTTTTTCTTTGTCTGATATTGCAAGGATTGCACGTGCATGTCCGGCAGTTATCATCTCATCAATCAACATCTGCTGCACTTTTTCACTGAGTTTAAGAAGTCTCATAGCATTTGTTACAGCAGTTCTGCTTTTGCCTACACGCTCTGCGATTTCATCTTGTTTAAGGTGAAATTCATCAATCAGCCGTTTATATGCCATTGCTTCTTCGACCGGATTTAAATCTTCCCGCTGAATATTCTCAATCAGGGAAATTTCTACTAATTCCTGTTCAGAAAAGTCTTTTACAATTACAGGAACTTCTTTGAGTCCGGCAAGTTTTGCTGCTCTCCAGCGTCTTTCTCCTGCAATTATTTCATAATAGTCCTTTTTATCGGATACAAGCAGTGGTTGGAGAACTCCATACTGTTTAATGGACTCAGATAGTTCTAACAACGCATCTTCATCGAACTGTTTACGAGGCTGATTTACATTAGGCTCTACGCTTGATATTTTTACTATCATTGCTGTTTTTTTATGCTCTGCTGTATTGCTTTTTTCCTTCGTACCAGTTGTTTCTTTTTCAGTTGCTACAGTTTTATTTTCTGTTTTAGCTGTTGTTTTTTTTACAGGTTCTTTGACAGCAGACTTCTTTTCCGGAAACAGTGCATCTAAACCTCTGCCAAGACCGTTCTTTCTGCCTGCCATTAATTATCCTCCCTGTTGATCACTTCTTCAGCTAAAAGTCTGTAGCTCTCTGCTCCCGCTGATTTTGGATCATAAATTGTTATCGGCTGTCCATAACTTGGTGCCTCTGCTAATCTTACATTTCTCGGAATAATCGTTTTGTATATATTCTGATTAAGATTTTCCTTTACGTTCTCCACAACCTGCAGAGACAGATTTGTTCTGGCATCATACATTGTGAATACGACACCTTCCATTTTCAGGCGCTTGTTTAATCTGTCTTTTACCAGATCAATCGTATGGATTAACTGCGAAAGTCCTTCCAATGCATAATACTCACACTGAATAGGCACTAATACTGATGTCGCTGCAGTCAACGCATTAATTGTCAGCATATTTAATGATGGCGGACAATCAAGTATTATGTAGTCGTATTTGCGTCGAAGCTTATCTGTAATTCCTTTTAATATAAACTCTTTATTATCGATGCCTACTAATTCGATTTCTGCACCGGAAAGATTAACATTAGATGGAATCAGGTCTACGTTTTCGACAACATTTTTTATAATCGTATCTTTCGTCTCGGCTTCTCCAAGGAGAAGTTCATACAATGTATTTTCTACAGAATTCTTGTCAACGCCAAGTCCACTGGTTGTATTACCCTGTGGGTCTATATCAATTGTAAGAACCTTCTTTCCCTTTTCTGCCAGACAGGCCGAAAGATTAATTGCAGTTGTTGATTTACCAACTCCGCCTTTCTGATTGGCAACTGCTATAATTCTTCCCAACTTCATTCCTCCTTTATGAGGTTTTATTTGTCATTGTGCGTATTGCAGATTTATTATAACACTTTTATTTTAATCCCGCCACATAATGTTTCACGTGAAACATAAAAAAACAAATAAATTTTTTTTAAAAAATTGTTTAGTTTGTATGGCTCATGATTTTCTTGTAAAATCAATGTCCTCGCAGTATAATATCTTTATATATGTTTAGTGTTTTTTATAGCAATTCCAGAAAATAATGCAATTAGACAGTTCAGCAGAGTGTGAAGGACAAGAAAGATATCTGCAGGTGTGCTGACACAGGACAAAGATATCTGACACAGGACTTCACTCTCTGACGGGCTGAATTAATTGCAGTATTTTATGAAACTGCTATAGTTACTGTCACATGCTATTTTGTCATAAAATATATTCCTTAAAATAAGGTATGCAGTAACGTTTTAAACATTTGCTATGCTTAATAAAGGAGGCTGAAAATGAACAGAAACAAACATAAATTTCTTACATTTGCTGCTCTGATGACTGGTGCAACTGTTACAGTCCATCTGATCAACCGCACTGTTGCTGCTGCCGCACAGCTTAAACAGATGCTTCATATTTCTGATGATAATTACTTTGAATGGCGTTTTGGCAATATTTACTATACAAAAAAAGGAACCGGCTCACCAATTTTATTAATTCATGATGCTTTACCAGGAGCTTCTGGATATGAATGGAGCAAAATTGAAGATGAACTGGCAGTTGACCATACCGTATATACTGTTGATCTTTTAGGTTGTGGACGCTCCGATAAACCCAGCATCACATATACCAATTTTGTATATGTACAGATGATCTGTGACTTTATCCGGAAAATTATCGGAGAAAAAACAGATGTAATTGCCAGTGGATTTTCCAGTTCCTTTGTTGTAATGGCCTGTCATAATGAGAAAGAGCTCTTTAACAAAATCATGCTGGTTAACCCTCCAAGCTTTACTCAGTTAAGGCATATGCCAACAAGAAAAGACCACTTATTAAAACTTGCTCTGGAGGTTCCAATTTTTGGAACATTGATTTACCATATGATTGTTTCACGTGATAATGTAAGTAATTTGTTTATAGAGAAAATGTATTACAATCCGTTTCATGTGGATTCTCAGATGACAGATGCATATTATGAGGCAGCACATAAGGGCGGATGTTATACGAAATATCTGTACTCCAGCCTGGCTTCCAAATACATGAATATTAACATCAATCATGCTGTCAAGGCGTTAGATAACAGTATTTATATCGTTGAGGGAGAAGCAGAACCAAATGCAAAGTCCATCACAGATGAATATTGTTCTTGTAACCCGGCTATAGAAATTTCTACACTGACTGGTACTAAGCATCTTCCTCATGTTGAAAACCCAGAAAACTTTCTCGAGCAGGTTAAAATCTTCTTTTAGTGGCAGATTAGAACATATTTGAAAAAGGCGTTCTGCAAATAAAGCAACCCTATAAAGTTGTTCTCAAACACAAAAAGCTTCGACACGCAGATTTATTTCTATGTATCGAAGCTTTTTTATAGCAATTCCAGAAAATAATGGAATTGCTATGGTCTTTATTTACATTTTCTTACTCTTCTGTATCGCTTTCAGATGTATCTGTTGTATCAGATGCACTTGCGGACTTTGAATCATCATCAGTTACTGCATCACTATTATCGGATGTTTCTGTTTCACTATCAGTTTCAACATCTGCTGATGCTTTTTCATCTGATTCCACTTCATCTGAATCTGTTTTAGTCTCATCCTTCTCAACGCCTGCGACTGACTCGAATGCTGTAAATAACTCTTTTATATTCATTTTGTTTACAAGATATACCTTGTTATCTACTACTGCTGCATAGTAGTTTGTATCATAACTGTAGTAGGAAACTTCCAGTGTGTCTCCGTCTTCTTCTGTAAATGTTACTGTCAGTTCTGCATCTCCATCCGGATCATATTTTTCCGTAAGGCGTTTCTGTGCTGCCATGTTGATCAGTTTATTATAGAATGTTGTAAATGTTGTTTCATTCAGATCAGCGCCGTCAAGTTTATACGTTACTGTTTCTGTATCATTTCCGTCTTCGTCTGTTGATGTTTCACGTGAAGCATTTACCTTATAATCTGTTCCCTGATAATTTACTTTTAAGCTTGCAAGGCTGTTTACAGATACATAACTTACTGTCATATCCCAGAAATCTTCTTCTGTTTTATCCGTAAGTGCAGACAGTGTTTCTTCCGACATAGTGTAGACTTCATTACTGTCATTTACCATGACATATCTGTTACTGTCATCAGCTTCGTTACCAACCAGAATTGTAAGCTGTTTATCTACCATCTCTGTCGTTTCTGTAGAATCCGGTGTTTCAGAATCTGAGGTTTCTGCGTTATCATCCGAAGTTTCTACTTTTTCCTGATAATCTACGGTGATTGTCGAATATGGTTTATCCAGTCCATACTTGCTCTTATCTTCGCATTTATAATCTGCCATGGAATTATAAGCCATGCTTCCAAAAGAAGATACCAGAGAACTTACTGTAGCTGAATCTGCCTTATCCTCTTCTCCATTAGCACTTACTGACCATACGCTGGTATCCGCATCCTTTTTTAATTCATAGGAATTATCTCCGTCTACAGAAATCTTAGTGATTGTATCTGTGCTGGAGATTGCCGGGAAGTCTTCCATCTGCGCGTAATCATATAATGTCTTTGTAAATGGTTCTACGCAGGAAGAATCTACCAGATAAACTGTTTTCTCATCATCATCTTTTCTTACATAATACTGGCTTGTAGATGAATTCTCATCTCCTACATATAATGTAGTTGTTGTATCATCACCGTCTTCATCCTCTGATTTCGTCACAATCTTAATTGTATTTGCCGGAGAATCCAAACCATACTCTGCAAGGTCATCTACATCTTCCAGAACTCTGTCTGACTCTACGGAAGTAACCGATGACGCAGCACTGTCCAAAGTACTCTGATTTACCGGAAAATCTGTATCATCTTTTTTTACCCAGCTATCATCTTTTTTTTCAAATGTTGTTTCTGTATCATCAACCATGAAATCCAGAGATTTAATGTCGTCAGCAGAAGCAGTAAATACAGAGGTGTTTTCTTCGGATTCCGCTTCTGATTCTTTCTGTTCCTGGTGGGATACGTAGGTTTTTACGCCTGCGTATGCCCCACAGCAAACTGCAAGAACTGCAACTGCAAGAATCATTTTTACAGTTTTATTCTTCATTTAAGCTTTTCTCCTCTTCATCCAGACTACTAAACCTACAACCAGGAAGAATCCAGGAATCAGTCCGATTGTACAGATTTTCCAGAATGCAGCATCATAATCTGTAAGTGTCAGATAAGATACAGACAGGCTCTTTGACGGAATAGATACGGTTGCGCTGTCTTCTGTATCAGTCATCCATTTCAGTGATTCAATGATCAGCTTTTCATTTCCGCCTGATACCATCTGATTAACCTGTGATTCCATCAGATTAGAAGTAGAATAATAAACGATCTGAGTTTCTTTGTCATCATCCAGAGTTTCTGTAATGCTCACTCCCAGATCAAATGGCCCTTCTTCATCGCCATCTTCTTTCTCTAATGTATCACTGTTAAGATCTGTCTTTGAGTATGCCTGATCAGAAGTTGTTAAGATACTGTTGATCGTTACAGTGTCTCTCACATCATCCATCTTCTTGATTCCCTGTGCATATGGTGCAAGTACATAATATCCGCCGGAGGCTGTCTCAGAACTTGCATCTGTACTGTTTACAGTTGGAACCAGGTAATATGGCATCTGCATTGCATAATGCTGGCTGTCACCCTCAAATACAATTCCTGCTGCTCTCTGAACACCATAATTTTCAAGAACTGCATCAAAGTTTGGCAGATTTTCTGTTGTATAATCAGAGAAGATCATTGCTTTTCCACCACTTTCAAGATAATCTATAATGGCATTTTTTTCATCTTCTGAGATATCTGTAGATGGAGAATCAATAAACAGACAATCTGCATCATCCGGAACACTGCTTTCTGTAAGAAGATTCAGTGACTGAATATCCATGTTTGCTTTTTCGATGTCTTCTTTGATAGAAGAATCCATCTCTTTTTCTCCATGTCCTTCCAATGTATAAAGAACCGGAAGATCTTCAGAAGTTACATATCCGATAGCACTTGTGATCTGACCTTCACCATCAAAACCAGTTGTCTGATAACTGTATGTCTGATAATCCATTGTACTTTCATAGATATTGTTATAATCAATAACTTTGTTTCGATCTCCGCATACCACAATAAGACTATTTGCAGAAAGATCATCGCTTGTATACTCGGCTACAAATTTAGGATTTACTACCGGGTCTTTCTGTTCTACTTTAATATGTTTGGATTCATCTTCATATTTCTTAAGAAGATTCGTGATATTTTCATCTTCTGAACCGCTCTGTGCAATCTGATAAATCGTTACATCCTTATCCAGATCTTTCAGCATTGCCTTAGTATCGTCGCCGATACTGTAAAGCTTCTCACTGCTGATATCGATCTCTGAGTATTTGGATGGAATCGCACTTACAATCATATTTATCACAACTACAACTGCAATAAATATTACTGACATTACCATTGTATAGGAACCGTTTTTAATATGTTTCTTGCTGACAGTTCCAATCAATTTCTTTTTATCAAACTTCGTATGTTTACTGTTTTTCATTTTTTCTTTCAGCTTCATTTCCTTTCACCTCCCCACTAATTCCAACGTCTCTTCAGAATAGACTGTGTTGTAAGGAACAAGCATACTGCGATCACTGAAAGAAAATATACAATTCCTTTTATGTCAAAAATGTTACTCGTGAAATTATCAAAATGTCCACTCAGGTTGAATACATCCAGAACTTTCTGAATTCCGCCTTCAAAAATACTGGATTTTACTACATAAATGATTACAAGTATTACTTCTCCGATCACTCCAATCACTGCTGAGATCAGAACATTCTTAATCATTGTATAAATAATAATCGCTGCTGCCAGAATCAGTAATCCAAATGCTACACATGTAGACATTGATGTCTGAGAGAAAAATGAAGAAATACCATTCATCATGTAGAAGGCAAATAAAAGGACAAATGTAAGTACTGCCGCAATTACCTGGCTTTCAGTTAATGCTGACATAAATACACCGATTGCAATATTTGCACATCCAAGAAGGAAAAATCCAAGAACTGCTGTATAAGCAGATGCAAAGGATACTGTACCAAACTTAGACATAATCAGTGGATAAGTACACATAACTGCCATAGGAATGGCATATACCGTTACCAGTGCAAGATATTTACCTATTACAATACCACCTACAGAAACCGGTGATGTCAAAAGCAGCTGGTCTGTTTTCTGTTTTCTTTCTTCTGCCAGTACACGCATCGTCAGGATTGGCACTCCAATAAGGAACACAAAGGTAATGGCACTTAATGTATATTCAAATTTAGGATATGCTGCTGAAAGCTGATATGCAGAAAAATAAATACCTGCCAGTACAAGGATAAAAAAGATAAACAAATATCCTACCATGGATGTCAGGTAGCTTTTCAGCTCTCTTTTATAAATAGCTGTCATGATTATTTTTCTCCCCCTTCATCATTTTTCTGTGATTCTGTTGATGTCTGTTCCACGTTTACAGCTTCCGTTTTAGCTTCTGCTGTTTCCTGGCTTTCAGAACTCTTCTGGTCTGTATCATCTTCACTTGCAGATGCTGGTTTCTCAGATGCTGTAAGTTCAAGGAATATTTCCTCAAGAGATACTTTCTTGGACTTCATCTCATAAATTGGGCTGTTTATATCAGACATCTTGTAGAATACTTTTTCTCTGATATCATTATTCTCTTCTGTGGAAACCTTAGTGCTCCAGAGATTCTGTTTCTCATCCTTCTCAATAGTCACGCTGTTAACTCCTTCAATGCTTTCCAGAGCCTGTTTAATCTGTGATTTTTCACCTTTAATAAGCATTTCAAGAGTATTAGATCCTTCTGCCAGCTTTCCAAGGTTCTCCGGAGTATCACTGGCAACCAGTTTTCCATGGGAAATGATCAGCACGTAATCACACACCGCACTTACTTCAGATAAGATATGCGAACTGAGAATTACTGTATGCTTCTTCTTTAAATCTTTGATGAGGGTACGGATTTCTATAATCTGTTTCGGGTCAAGTCCTACTGTCGGCTCATCCAGAATGATAACCTCCGGGTAGCCCATGATTGCTTCCGCCAGTCCAACTCTCTGTCTGTAGCCTTTTGACAGATTTTTGATCAGACGATTTCTCATATCAGAAATCTTTACCATATCCATAACTTCTTCTATCATGGTTGCTTTTTTGTCTTTTGGGATTTTTTTGAGATCAGCCACGAATTTCATATATTCCAGAACGGTCATATCAAAATAGAGTGGCGGCTGTTCTGGCAGATAACCGATACATTTCTTCGCTGCTTCCGGTTCTTCAAGGATATCGTGTCCGTCAATCCTGACGGTTCCTTCTGTGGATGCAATGTATCCTGTTATCATATTCATTGTGGTGGATTTGCCTGCACCGTTTGGTCCAAGGAATCCATAGATTTTACCTTTCTCGATTTTAAAAGAAAGGTGGTCAACTGCCGTATGGTCGCCATATCGTTTGACCAGATTGTTTACTTCAATCAATGTGTTCTCCTCCTTTTATTTAAATGCCGCAAATTCGTCCTGGTGTGTTTAAAAAAGACTTTCCGCAGGAATGATTTTCCAAACACGCTCTGGCTTCAGGATTAATATAGAAAATGTCCTCAGGCGAAACAGAGAATGGGGGAACCCGAGGACATCTCTACAAGAACAGTTTATGATGAAGTTGTGATAAAATTAGGATAAAAGTGTGATTATTTTGTGATGTTTGTGTGAGACAATGGTTCTTTCAGCGGAGTTCCTGCTTTACGCGGATATTTACCCGGAGTTGGTTTCTTCTTATCTATAATGACAAGAGAACGGTCAATTTCCGAATCAGGAAGCTGGAAATATGTGATATCTCTTAACTGCCCGCCAAGGATTTTGATTGCTTTTTCAGCCTCTGTTGCTTCTTCCTGTACAGTTCCTGATTTATAGGAAATAAATGTTCCACCTGTTTTTACATATGGAAGGCAATATTCTGACAGCGTTGCAAGATTTGACACTGCTCTGGATACGCAGAGGTCATATTTCTCACGATATTCCTTGTTCTTCGCATACTCTTCGGCTCTTCCATGAATTGCCTTAATTCCTTCCAATCCGAGAAGCGTAAAGCTTTCCTCCAGAAAATTCACTCTCTTCTTCAGGGAGTCCAGCAGGCAGGCTTCCAGATGCGGGAATGCAATCTTTAACGGTACTCCCGGGAATCCTGCTCCTGTACCAATATCCATGATTGTTTTTACTTTTGTCATATCAATCGCTTTTACGCAGGACAGGCTGTCGAGAAAATGCTTTGTCAGCACTTCCTCGAATTCTGTAATTCCTGTCAGATTCATAACTTTATTCTTCTCTACCAGAAATTCATAGAACTGAATAAACTGATCTTTCTGTTTCTGACTCAGTTCTATTCCCAGCTCTTTACATCCGTTTTCCAATGTCGACAGATTATATGGCATGGTATTTTTCTCCTTTTTTATACTTATTTCTAATTCTCTAATCGTTGTTTTGTTTTTTCAACTTATAACTGATTTTTCTTTTTTATTTCGGTATTTCAGATTTTGAGTTTCCCTGCTATTTTATTAGCTTTTCTCTCAACTTTCTATTTTTCTTTTTGTTGTTTTTTGGGATTTTTAATGTTCTTTTCTATTCTTTCTCTACCTGAGTCTGTGTATTTAAGTGTTGTTTTTCGTGCTTTGAAATCGTTTTTTGGTGATTTAAGGGTCCTTTATTCAGTTCTTTCATATTGTAAAATATGCTTGCTTTTTTCATATTTTCACATGTGTAAGTACATTAAATAGTGCTTATTGTGTCTTATCTTGCACTTGAAAGATATACCAGTAAAACAGATATATCTGCTGGCGATACCCCTGAAATTCGGGAGGCCTGTCCGATAGAAATCGGTCTGTATGCCTCCAGCTTCTGGCGGGCTTCGATTCTCAGACTGCCGACTTTCTCATAATCAAGATCCGCTGGGATTTTCTTTGCTTCCAGTTTCTTAAACTGTTCTACCTGCTTTAACTGTCTGCGGATATATCCATCATACTTGATGTTAATATCAACCTGTTCCTGTACATCCCATGGAAGTTCCGAACGTTCTTTGTCAAGCGGTTTAATTGCTTCATAGGAAAGTTCCGGACGGCGGATCAGTTCTGCCAGTGTTGTTCCTGACTTCAATGGAGTACTGTTGTAGCTTTCCAGAAGTGCCTGAACCTCTTTATTTGCACCGATATTTGTATGTTCTACTCTTTCAATTTCTTTCTTAATCTGTTCTTCTTTTGCAAGAATCTTCTGATATTCTTCCTCGCTGATAAGACCTACCTGGTAGCCCTTCTTACGAAGTCTCAGATCTGCATTATCCTGACGGAGAAGAAGTCTGTACTCTGCTCTGCTGGTCATCATACGGTATGGTTCATGGTTCTCCTTTGTTACCAAATCGTCAATCAGGACACCGATATACGCCTCTGAACGGTCCAGAATCAACTGTTCCTGGCCTTTAACTTCCATAGCCGCATTAATTCCGGCAATCAGTCCCTGAGCCGCCGCTTCCTCATATCCGGAGCTTCCGTTAAACTGTCCACCGCTGAATAAACCTTTAATTTTCTTGAATTCCAGTGTTGGATATAGCTGGCGCGGATTAATGCAATCGTACTCAATGGCATATGCATTTTTGACGATTTTGGCATGTTCAAGTCCCGGTACAGAGTGATACATTTCCTCCTGTACATCCTCTGGAAGGGAACTGGACATTCCGCCGATATACATTTCATTTGTATAAAGTCCCTCCGGCTCAATAAACACCTGGTGTCGGTTTTTATCAGCAAAACGCACTACCTTATCTTCAATAGATGGGCAGTAACGTGGTCCTGTTCCCTCAATCATTCCTGAATATAGCGGAGAACGATCCAAGTTTGCGCGGATAATCTCATGTGTTTTCTCATTGGTGTATGTCAGCCAGCATGATTTCTGTTCAATCTGAACATCTTCCGGGTTGGTTGAAAAAGAAAACGGAACAACCCTCTCATCTCCGAATTGCTCTTCCATTTTGCTGTAGTCAATGGTATTTCCAGCAATACGTGCCGGTGTTCCTGTTTTAAAACGGAACATTTCGATTCCCAGTTCTTTCAGAGAATCTGTAAGATAATTGGCAGCCTGGAGTCCGTTCGGACCTGTGTAGTTGCTTACATCGCCGTAGATACATCTTGCTTTCAGGTAGGTTCCTGTACAGAGAACGACTGCCTTACAATTATAAATAGCACCTGAATAAGTTTTTACGCCTTTAATCTTTCCATCTTCAACCAGAAGCTTTGTTACTTCACCCTGCTTAATAGTAAGGTTCGGAGTATTTTCCAATGTCTTTCTCATCTCATTGCTGTATGCCTGTTTATCCGCCTGTGCACGCAGGGAATGAACCGCAGGTCCTTTGGAGCAGTTGAGCATTTTTGACTGAATAAATGTTTTATCAATATTCTTTCCCATTTCACCGCCAAGAGCATCCAGTTCTCTTACCAGATGTCCCTTGGAACTGCCACCTACATTTGGATTACATGGCATTAATGCGATACTATCTACGCTGACGGTAAACATAACTGTATTCAGACCGAGGCGCGCGCCTGCAAGTGCAGCCTCACATCCGGCGTGTCCGGCGCCGACTACAACGAGATCATAATCTTCTACTAAAGTTTTCATTTTATCTCCTTTATTTCCACTGTATAATCTACTATCGTACAATTTACTAATCTATTATTAAAAATCGCCGAAGGCGATTTTTTTGCAAAATTTATTCTATTACAATCATACTTCATCAATACTAATGATAATCTATCGGATACAATCAAGTCACTACTCGCTGCCAGATTCTTATCCACTATTTACCCATACAGAACTTACTGAAAATCTCATTAACCAGATCCTCACCCACTGATTCTCCGAGAATCTTTCCAAGATTTTCATATGCGTTCATCAGATCTATGGAGAAGAAATCCTCCGGCATTCCCATTTCTATACTGTTTCTGACCAGATCAAGACTCTTGTCAGCTTCTTCCAGTGCTGCTTTATGGCGAGCATTTGTGATGTATACTTCGTCATTAAAGGAAATCTCTCCACCAAAGAACATTCCTTTGATCTGTTCTTCCAGCTCTGTGATTCCTTTTTCCTCTTTTGCAGAAATCGGAATCACAGGGTGACCCGTCTTTTCTTTCAGAAGTTCTGGCTGGATTACTGGCTGAAGATCCGTTTTATTATACAGGATGATTGCTTTTTTACCGGCAAGCATAGCCATGATTTCTTCGTCATTCTCGTCAAGCGGAACTGACGAATCCACAACATAAAGAATCAAGTCTGCTTTCTGTGCCATTTCTCTGGCTCTGTCTACACCGATTTTTTCCACAATATCCTTCGTCTCACGGATTCCGGCTGTGTCGATAATCTTCAGAGAGATTCCATGAAGTGTGATATATTCTTCAAGAATATCTCTTGTTGTTCCTGCAATATCAGTTACAATAGCGCGATTTTCTCCTATCAGAAGATTCAGCAGAGAAGATTTTCCGGCATTTGGTTTCCCAAGAATAACCGTCTGAATTCCCTCCTGGATCATCTTTCCGTCGGAAGAAGTTTTCAACAATCGTTTCACTTCTTTCTGCTCGTTGTCCACAACTTCCAGAAGCTCCTGTGGATATCCATCCAGACTGATGTGTTCCGGATCATCCAATGCTGACTCAATGTATGCGATATGATAAATCAGTTTCTCTCTGATCTCGCGGATAGCTTTCTGTACAGAACCTCTTAACTGATCCATGGAACTGCGAAGTGCATATTCATTCTTTGCCTGAATGACATCCATAACCGCTTCGGCCTGGGACAGATCCATACGACCGTTCAGGAAAGCGCGCTTCGTAAATTCTCCTGGTTCTGCGATCTCTGCACCGTTTTTCAGCACTGTTTCCAGTACTCTCTGCATGGCAAATACACCGCCATGGCAGTCAATTTCTACTGTATCTTCCCCTGTGAAAGTTCTCGGTGCGTGCATGATCATCACCAGAACCTCATCCACCAGTTCCTCTCCATCATAAATATATCCATAATGAATGGTATGAGTCGGAACTTCTTTTATTTTTTTCTTTCCACCTTTTGATCTGTAGACACGGGAAATCACGTCCATGGCATTTTCACCACTGATGCGGACAATTCCAATTCCGGATGCACTCATAGCTGTGGAAATTGCTGCAATTGTTGTTTCCATTTTTTCCTCCTCACTTATTATATGTACTCTCGCTGCCTGCTCATAGCCAAATAGCATTTAGAAATTTTAAAATACAAACAGGATTACACAGGCAACCCTTAGCATCTTTTTCAAATCTTTATATAAATAACAAGATCATTACACCTATCGTTAATATCCCTGTTATTTATACAAAAACAAGTCCCACCTGGGAACTGCTGCCGTTGGATAATTACTTATTTTCTACAATAAAAAATGTTACTCCAGGTAAAAGTGTACACGCAAAGTTACGTGTTATTCACGCTTTCACCTAGAATAACATTCTTTTTTAATATCTGCAATGAAACATGTGCTTCTACATACAGCTATTTATTTAATTTGTTACTGTTCAGTCGCCATTACACCTTGTGAAATAAACAGCAGATTAATTTCTTTTTAATTTTACCACTACATGGCGGTAAGGTTCTTCACCTTCACTGACAGTCTCAACGAATTTATTTCCCTGAAGAGCAGAATGGATGATTCTTCTCTCATAAGGATTCATCGGCTCAAGAATTACCGGCTTGCGGGTCTTTCTTACCTTATAAGCGATACCTCTTGCAAGATTCTCAAGAGTCTCTTTACGGCGTTTGCGGTAATCTTCTGTATCAAGTTTTACACGAATGTAATTTGATTTTCCTTTATTTACCACAAGGCTTGTCAGATACTGAAGAGAATCCAGTGTCTGACCTCTCTTGCCGATAAGGATTCCCATATCTTCGCCTTCGAAATCAACTTCCAGACTTCCATCTGTTGTATTATACTTAGATGTGATCTCTACTTCTCCAAGATTCATAGAAGCAAACACTTCGCTCAGGAATATCCTTGCTCTGTTTTCTACTTCTTTAATCTCTTCCGGATCTGTAATGATTTCAACAGGTTTTGCCGGTTTCACCGGTTTTGCTGCCTTTTCTCTGACTGGTTTCTCTTTGATTTCTTTCGGTTCTCTTGGCTGTTTTTCTTTTACAACTTTTTCCTTTACAGGCTTTGGCTGTCTTGGTTTCTCAGAAACAGCTTTTGGCTCTTTTGTTTCTTTCTTCACCGGTTTTACAGGTTCTGGTTTCTTTTCTTCAACCGGAGTCTCTTCCTTGAAGGAATCAAGTTTTACTGTCTCTACGATTTCCTTCATTTCTTCTTCCTCAGAAACCAGTTCAATCTTACGAACCTTTATCACTGCAGGTTTACTTCCGATTCCGAAGAATCCGTTGCTTCCTTCACTGATTACCTGAATCTCAAGCTGGTCACTGGATACGCCAAGCTCGATACATGCTTTTGTAATTGCTTCACTCTTTGTTTTCGCTGAAAACTGGATATAATCCTCCATGCCAACCCCTCCGTTCCTGACTACTTCTTCTTATTACGCTCATCAAATGCTTTTACCATATTGGCTTTGGCAGTAATGCTGCCCGGTTTTGCATTTGCTGCGTTTTTGTAAGATTCTTCGACCTTCTTAGCTCTTGTCTCGACATCAGTATTGCTGCTGCCTTTTTCAACTTTATTGATATTCTTAACGCTCTGATGTGCCTGATTTGTGATTTTCTGAGGCGGAAGCCCTTCTTTTTCGCGCTTCTTTTCCATCTTCTTCATATTCTCATTGATCAGGTCATCAATCTGAATCTTATCCATATGTCTGTTGATGACAAGCTGCTGTACACTTCGTACTGCCGCACTTGCTACCCAGTAAATACCAAGACCTACAGGGAATGTGAAACAGAATACTGCTGACATGAGCGGCATTACCATGTTCATTGTCTTCATGGAGTTCATCATTGCATCCTGCTGTGCATCTCCACCCTGCTGTGCTGCCTGAGGCATCAGCTTTAAGTTAATCATCTGTGTAGCCCACGCAAGGATCGGAATCAGGATTGCAACGATTGCAATAAGAATAGAACCACCGACAAAAGCGGCTTTAATATAAGTCAAAGGCTGGTCTGCAATATTCAGTCCAAAGAAGTTCTGCACATGCGAAATCTCTTTTGCAGTACTGTTAAGTGTATCCGCAAATCCGGAAAACTGACTGGTCTCTGCAAGAGTTTTCCACTGAGAAGGAGATAATGCATATAAAAAGTCTGTTACAGAATTGCTCGTAGCATTGTTGCCATCCATAATAAGCTGAACTCTTGTCATCTTATTATCTGTGATGAACTGCTGCAGGATATCTGTATATCCGTTTACACCTGTAATGCTTGTAACTGCAGATGCAAGGATATCTTTTACGCTGCCTACATATGCCGGAATTTTGTAAATTACCTGGTATAATGCCATCAAAATAGGGAACTGGATTGCAAGCTGTACGCAGCTTCCTGTAGGAGATACACCGTATTTCTGATATACAGCCTGTGTCTCTTCCTGCATCTTCTGCATAGCTGCCGAATCGTTATTTTTTCCCTTATACTTCTTCTGAATCTTCTGAAGCTCTGGCTGCATGATCGCACTTAATTTAGAAAATTTCTGCTGTTTGATCTGCAGTGGAGTCATAAGAGCGTAAATAAGGATACTGAAGATGATAATGCAAAGACCAATATTCTGAATTCCAAATACATTCAGCAGTCTGTAGATACCATCCATGATCCATCCCATGACGGTCGCAAGCTGACCGATAATAGGAGTGCTGCTCTTTGTCGCTAAAATCATTTCCAAGTTCATTTCCTCCTAGAATCCATAAATGACAGGAGGTTCCTTCGATCGATCAATATTCAATTTTCAAGTACATTCCTGTCTTTACGGTACAGGGTCATAGCCTCCATGGGAAAAAGGATTACAGCGAAGTATTCTCCATACCGCAAGAAGACCACCCTTTAATGCACCATATTTTTCGATTGCTTCTAAACCATATTGAGAACATGTGGGAATATAAGGACATTTTGTTCTCTTCATCGGTGACAAATACTTTTGATAGAGTTTAATTATTCTGATCAGAAACTTCTTTATCATTGTTCTTACCTGCTATGCAGTGCTTTCCCGCAAGATGCATCAGTGCACTTTCTATCTCATGATAGGTTCTGTCTTTTGCCTGGGGACGTGCAACTACTACAATATCCAAACCATTTTCAAATTCCGCTTCATTTAACCGATAACTTTCTCTTATCAATCTGGTGAGTCTGTGGCGGACCACACTATTCCCTACTTTTTTACTTACTGATATTCCCAGACGATTCTTCATGTACTGATTTTTCAGTACGTACATCACCAGATACCGATTACCTTTTGATGTTCCATGTTTATATACTTTTTGAAAATCTTGATTTTTTTTTAAGGACTCTGATCTTTGCATAGAATCCCCTTTCATAATCTCTTTTTTAAGAGAAGAAAAGACCACATAACTGCGGTCTTATTCTTAGGCTGATAAATGCTTTCTTCCTTTTAATCTTCTGGCAGCTAATACTTTACGACCACCTTTTGTGCTCATGCGAGCTCTGAAGCCATGAACTTTCGCTCTAGATCTTTTTTTCGGCTGAAATGTCATTTTCATAGGTAAAGCACCTCCTTTATCTATTATCCATGTTAAATTTTGTAACTTTTTAAGTATGGCAAATGCCGGAGTATTCGCTTCCTGCAGCCGCCAACTTTACTTATTAGAACATCATTTCAATTATATTCATAAAGGGTGGTTTCGTCAAGTATTATTTGCAACAAAGATTTCTCTTGTTTTTCTGTCATTGTGGATAGTTTAATTGGTTTACGTAATATTATCCACAATTTGTGGATAACTTGTGGATAACTTGTGGAATACCTGCGTATCTTTCCACTTTATCCCCCTTGTTTTTACACATCTCCCAAAAATTCTCTTTTATTTTTGCGCTTTTTGACAGTGTATAAAATTATACACATTTTTTTCCTATATTCAAGTGATCGTGTCGCATTATGGTAACCAAAATGGGCTTTTCCACTGTTATCCACACTAATCCACATAAAAATTGGGGATAACTTTTTTTCCACATTTCCATCAAATATACATTGCGAAAACAGGCATTTTATTATAATATATATAAGGATATTTATGTCTTTTTTAAAGAATACGGACAATGTCTGTGGAAAACAGGCTATCGCAATGACTTATACATTAATATAGAAGCAATTGTTACTGTTCACTACATGTTCAGTAATAAGTAATACGAACCGGGAGAACCAAAAATGAACAAAGTTGTGGAAAAATGGGATGAAATCCTACAAATCGTCAAAACAGAGCATGATCTGTCTGACGTTTCTTTTAATACATGGCTAAAACCACTCACTGTTTTTGAAGTAATCGACAACGTCGTTACTATTATCGTTCCATCTGAGCAGGTCGGTCTCAATTATATAAGTAAAAAGTACAAACTTCCTCTCCAGGTAACAATCAGTGAAGTTACCGGAATGGAAAACTGTGATATTAATTTTATATTACCGGAAGATGTTCCGAAAAGAGAGACAGTTTCTCCCAAAGCGCAGTCGCAGGACGCCCGCTGCGAAGAAGCTCATCTGAATCCGAAATACACTTTTGACACATTTGTAGTCGGAAGCAACAATAAATTCGCCCAGGCGGCAGCCCTTGCAGTTGCTGAATCTCCGGGAGATACCTACAATCCGCTGTTTATCTACGGTGGCGCAGGTCTGGGAAAGACTCACCTTATGCATTCTATTGCGCATTTTATCATTGATCACGATGAAAACAGTAAAGTACTTTATGTTACCAGCGAGGAATTTACTAACGAACTGATCGAGACAATCCGAAACGGAAATAACTCAGCAATGACTAAATTCCGCGAAAAATACAGAAATATTGATGTTCTTCTCGTCGATGATATTCAGTTTATTATAGGAAAGGAATCTACACAGGAAGAATTTTTCCATACTTTCAACAGTCTGCACAGCGCAAAAAAACAGATCATTATTTCATCAGATAAACCACCGAAAGATATGGAAATTCTGGAAGAACGTTTCCGTTCACGATTTGAATGGGGTCTGATCGCAGATATCACACTGCCGGATTACGAAACCCGAATGGCAATTCTTCATAAAAAAGAAGAAATGGATGGCTATGATATTAATGAAGAAGTAATCAAATACATCGCAAACAATATCAAATCCAATATTCGTGAGCTGGAAGGTGCGATCAACAAGGTTATGGCTTTCGCCAAACTTGAAAAGAAAGAAGTAACACTTGAACTTGCTGAACAGGCGCTTAAAGATATCATTTCACCTGACGAAAAGAAAGTGATCACACCGGAATACATTATTTCCATGGTTGCAGAACACTTTGATGTTACAGTTGAAGACCTCTCAGGAAATAAACGTAACTCCAAAATTGTAACCCCTCGTCAGATCGCAATGTATTTATGCAGGGAAATTATTTCCACACCATTGAAATCTATCGGAAAATCTCTTGGTAATCGTGACCATACTACCATTATGCATGGAATCGACAAGATTGAAAAAGAGATTTCCAACGACGAAAATTTAAAAAATACCATCGAAACCTTAAAGAAAAAGATTAATCCACAGGGATGAGGATAACTGACTGTATAAACTGTGTATAAGATGTTGATTATATGTGGATAAATGTGTATAACTTTCTGCCCCTTTTTTGGCAAATCAGTTATACACAAGTTATTCACATGCTTTAAGTGCCTCTATACACGAAGTTATCCATATTCGAAACCCTTGAAAAATCAACATAAAATTGAGTTTTTCACATATTCACATCCCCTACGGCGGCGACGACGGATTCCTTTTATATATTTATCTATAAAAAACACATTTCACCCAGAAAGGAAGTTATACACATTATGAAAATCATTTGCCAGAAAAGTAACTTGCTCAAAAGTGTCAGTATCTCACTCAAAGCAGTTCCTTCCAAAACAACAATGCCAATCCTTGAATGTATTTTAATAGATGCAACAACAAACCAGATTAAATTTACTACCAATGATATGGAACTTGGGATTGAAACAATCGTTGATGGAACGATTGAAGAAAAAGGATTAATTGCACTTGATGCAAAAATCTTTTATGAAATCATTCGTCGACTGCCAGAAAATCAGGTTACTATAAAAACAGACGAGAAACTTACTGCCACCATTACCTGTGAAAAAGCTAAATTTACAATTCCTGGTAAATCCGGAGAAGATTTTGCATATCTCCCAATTATCGAAAGGGAAGAGAGTCTTACTATCTCACAATTCACTCTTAAAGAGATGATCAGACAGACAATTTTCTCAATTGCGTCTAATGAGACTAACAAATTAATGACCGGAGAACTTTTTGAGATTAAGGATAATTATCTGAAAATCGTATCTCTGGATGGACATCGTATTGCCATCAGACGTATGGAACTGAAGAAAGATTATGCAGACCGCAAAGTGGTGGTACCTGGTAAAACCCTTAATGAGATCAGTAAGATCCTGTCAGGTGAAATTGATGATATTGTAAATATTTATTTTTCAAAGAATCATATTTTATTTGAATTCGACCAGACAATTGTTATTTCCAGGCTGATTGACGGAGAATATTTCCGCATTGATCAGATGCTTTCCAGCGATTATGAAACAAAGATCGTAATCAACAAAAAAGAATTTCTGGATTGTATTGACCGAGCTACATTGCTGGTAAGAGAGGGAGAAAAGAAACCGATCATCATAGAAATTACTGATAATTCTATGGAATTACGCATTGATTCAGCAATGGGTTCTATGAATGAAAGCATTGATATCAACAAAGAGGGAAAGGATATTCTGATTGGGTTTAATCCTCGTTTCCTGATTGACGCTCTGAAAGTAATTGATGATGAAACAATCAGTATCTACCTCGTAAATCCAAAAGCACCATGCTTTATCAGAGATGATGAGGAAAATTACACATATTTGATTCTGCCTGTAAATATCAACCAGAATCAGGCAAGATAGGGAGTAAATGAAAATGGAAGAAATTAAAATCAGAGATGAATTTATAAAACTGGGGCAGTTACTGAAACTTGCAGATATGGTTCAGGACGGGGTTGAAGCGAAATATGTGATCACCGACGGACTGGTTAAAGTTAATGGAGAAGTGGACGAACGTCGCGGACGAAAAGTTTATGAAGGCGATGTTGTTTCTTATGATGGAAAAGAAATCAAAGTGATCAGGTGAGTAAATGTATATTGAATCCGTTCAGTTAAAAAATTTCAGAAATTATGATTCTCTGGAACTTGATCTGGCACAGGGGACGAATATATTTTACGGAAATAATGCCCAGGGAAAGACAAATATCCTGGAAGCGCTTTATTTATGTGGAACGACTAAGTCGCACAAGGGAAGCAAAGATAAAGATATGATCCGGTTTGGAGAGGATGAATCTCATATCCGTATGATGGTGAAAAGAGATGAACTTTCTTACAAAATTGACATGCACCTCAGAAAGAATAAGGCGAAAGGTGTAGCTATTAACGGGCTGCCGATCAGAAAAGCCGGTGAGTTGTTTGGCGTGGTCAATCTTGTGTTCTTTTCTCCCGAGGATCTGAATATCATAAAAAATGGTCCCGGAGAAAGAAGAAGATTTATTGATCTTGAATTATGTCAGCTGGACAAAATATACCTTACGGATCTGGCTTCATACAATCACATTGTAAATCAGAGAAATAAATTGCTGAAAGATATTTATATTCAGCCTTCGCTAAAAGATACTCTTGATATCTGGGATATGCAGATGGCAGAGTATGGGCGTAGACTTATTAATAAGCGAAGTGATTTTATTGCGGAATTAAATGAGACTGTAAGAAAAATACATCATAATCTTACGGGTGGTCTGGAAGAACTGGAAGTTATTTATGAGCCAAGCTGTACCTCAGAAGAACTGGAAAAAAGTGTACAGTTAAATAGGGAAAAAGATATGCGGATGAAGCTGACATCTGTCGGTCCGCACAGAGACGATCTGTGTGTGATGGCAAATGGAATCGATATTCGAAGATACGGTTCACAGGGCCAGCAGAGAACCGCGGCACTTTCACTTAAATTATCGGAAATTTATATAGTGAAAAGAAAAATAAAGGATACGCCGATTCTGCTTCTGGATGATGTTCTGTCTGAACTGGACCGCAGCAGACAGAACTATCTTCTGGACAGTATCAGTGATATTCAGACGTTGATCACATGTACAGGTCTTGATGATTTTATCAGTCATCAGTTTCAGATAAATAAGGTATTTCAGGTAGTGCAGGGAAATGTATTGCAACCTGAACAATGACGGTTAACAATCTTTTGACAAGGGTATAGGCTTATGATACACTGAACGTAATTATGGAAAGTTGGTGAATGCATTGGACAAAGAAGAATTTCGGATAAAGCTGGAAGAGATTAATAAGCTGGTTCAGGACAAAGATTATAAAGGCGCCATGAACATTGTAGACAGCATAGACTGGAGACGTGTCAAGAACGTCCGTACTTTATGCGTTGTCGGTGAGATTTATGCCGCAAATGGAAGATATGAAGATAGTAAGGAGATTTTTCTTCTTGCATATCATAAAGCATCTATTGGAAAAAATATTCTTTATCGCTTAATTGAGATTTCACTTAGAATGGATGACATTAATGAAGCGGAAGAATTTTTTGAAGAATATAAACAGGTAGCATCTAATGATAGTACACAGTATATTCTTCAGTATAAAATTGCGAGAGCGAAGAACTCTTCCTTGAATGAGCAGATCAGAATTCTGGAAGAATATAAAGAGCAGGAATTTACTGAGAAATGGTCATATGAACTGGCTGCATTATATTATAAAGCCGGAGAAAAGCAGAAGAGTCTGGATTTATGTAATGAGATTATTCTGTGGTTCAGCGAAGGCAAATATGTCATGAAAGCTTATGATCTTAAAATGAGAATGGGTGAGCTGACAGGTGCAGAGAAAGCTAAGTTTGAGAAACAGTTTGTTCCGAAACTTCTTACGCCAGAGCAGGCGAAGGAACTGAAAAAGGCAGAAAAAGAAGCAGAGTCAGAGAAAGATGCTTCAGAAGAGGAAGAACAGAAAGTAGCTTCAGACAGTGAAGTGGCAGATGTAAGTGAGGATACTGAAGAGAAAGAATCGGAAACACCTGAAGAATCAGAGCCAGAGATTCGTGTCAATATGGAGGGTATCCAGGAGCAAATTTCCAAAGGTATCAGAGATATTTTTGGTGGTAAGACTCAGGAAGAAAAAGAAGAGTTTACAGAAGAATCTGATGATATGATCAATGAAGCCGGAATTACAAAGGAGAATGAGATTCCGGAAGAGATCATAAAGAGTGATGCATCACAGGAAGAACCGGAAAATGTTCCGCAGCTGGAAGCAGAACCTGAGAAACCGGGGGAAGCTCCGGTAGCTGTTCCTGTCGAGAGTGTACAGGAAGAGAAAAAAGAGCCGGATTTTTCTGCAACAATTAAGATGCCGGAATTAAATATACCTGCTTCCATGAAGAATATGGAACTTAGTAAAGCTCCGAAAGTGGAAGATGTTGCTGAGACGAAGTTATCCATGGACTCTTTTAAAACATCAGGAACAGAATTTAATCTGGAAGATACGATTCTTGCTGCTGCCAGCGCTCAGGGAATTGAAATTCCGAAGGAAGAAACTCAGCCGGAAGTAAAAGAGCCGGAAAAAATTTCAGAAACAGAACCTGAGGTAGCGATAAAAACACAGAAGATTGCAGATGAATTAGAAGAACCGGATTTTCTCAGTGGAAATCTGGAAGATACAGACATTGAGGATGTTAAAGCAGAGCCGGCAAAGACTATAATAGATGAGGAAAAAACAGAAGAACCTGTAGCTGTTCCAAAAGAGTTTATTGAAGATGACGAAGATGAGGTTACGGAAGAGGACCTCAGAAGAGCAGAAGAGGAATTTCTGTATGGACCGACAGGTAATTCGGATGTCAATCTGGAAGATATAGATGATACAGAACCGGAACAGTTAGTTGATGTGGCGAAAGAGGAAGAAGAACAGCCAGAACCTCTGACTGAAGAAGAGGAACTGGAACGTTTTATAGAATCTATTCAGCCGAAAGATGAAACCGATCCTAGAGACATTGTACCAAGAGAAAAAGAACTGACGGATGATGAGAAACAGTTATTTACATATTTTGTAAAGATTCCGGGAATGAAAGAACAGTTGGTTGATACGTTATGTGATGTTCAGATGGCGGCAGCAGATAAGACTTCCAAAACTGGAAATATTATTGTCATGGGTGGCAAGGAATGTGGAAAGACTAGACTGATCTCCGGGTTGGTTCCGGCAATCTGTAAAGAGTTAAATCTGGAAGCATCCAAAGTAGCTTACGTTTTCGCAGACCAGATCAATGGAAAAAATATTTATAAGATTTTCTCCAAGCTGTCCGGTGGTTTCCTTGTAATAGAGAATGCAAATCAGCTTACACAGGAAACTGTTGAGATGCTTGATAAAGCTATGGAAGTAAATACGGATGGTCTGACTATAATTGTTGAGGATGAAAAGATTGGCATGCGTAAACTGATTGCAAAATATCCGAAATTTGCAAAGAAATTTACATCTATGATCAATATTCCGGTATTTACCAATGATGAGCTCGTTAATTTTGCAAGGGTTTATACAAAGGAAAATGGTTATACCATTGACCAGATGGGAATGCTTGCACTGTACAATCTGATTGGAATCAATCAGAAAGAGGATTCGCCGATGAATATTGGCGCGGTGAAAGAACTTATAGATTCTGCGATTGCGAAATCTCAGGGAGGAATCCGTAAATTTAAACGAAATGTATCCAAGAAACGTATAGACAGAGACGGTTATATCGTTCTGTATGAAAAAGATTTCAGTAAATAATGCAAGAAAAAGGAGTAAAGACTATGCCCAGACCGTATCTAGGAGATCCAAAGTATACCATAGAAGTGCTTCAGAAGTATAATTTTGCATTCCAGAAAAGGTTTGGTCAGAACTTTCTGATCGATACTCATGTTCTGGATAAGATCATAGATTCAGCGCAGATTACAAAGGACGATTTCGTATTGGAAATTGGTCCGGGAATCGGAACAATGACGCAGTACCTGGCTGAAGCAGCCAGGGAAGTTGCGGCAGTCGAGATTGATACGACACTGATTCCGATTTTGAAGGACACATTAAAAAACTGGGATAATGTAACAGTGATCAATAATGATATCCTTAAGGTGGATATCCGGAAGCTTGCACTTGAGAAGAACCAGGGACGTCCGATCAAGGTGGTTGCGAATTTACCGTATTACATTACTACCCCTATCATTATGGGATTATTTGAGAATCAGGTTCCGATTGATTCAATCACGATCATGGTACAGAAAGAGGTTGCGGACAGAATGCAGGTAGGACCCGGAACGAAAGACTATGGAGCTCTTTCACTGGCAGTACAGTATTATGCGAAACCTCAGATCGTTGCAAATGTACCGCCGAATTGTTTCATGCCAAGACCGAAGGTTGGAAGTGCTGTGATCAGACTGGAAAGATATGCGAAACCGCCGGTTGAGGTGAACGATGAGAAGCTGATGTTTCGAATTATCCGGGCATCCTTTAATCAGAGAAGAAAGACACTGGTGAATGGTCTGAAGAATTCACCGGAGATTCCTTTTTCAAAAGAGCAGATAGAGGAGGCTCTGGGAATGTGTGGACTTTCTTTGAATATCAGAGGAGAAGCATTGACACTTGAGCAGTTTGCACAGCTTGCAAATGCTTTCAGCAGTTTATAAAAATATGAATATAAAAAGCATCCGGTGGCTAGTCGGATGCTTTTTATATTACGTTCAAATTTATTTTTTAAAAGGAAGGAGAGTCAATTGCCCTTTTCAGGCAATCAACATATGAAAAAGAAATTTTATAAAAATAATGTTGGCTTTATTATTTTTATGGCTTTAGTATATCCTGCAATTATGATAGAATCATGTTTAAGATGTGAAAAAATTTTGAACAAATGTCAAATGATTTATGAAGGTAGTATGTGAAGTGATATTTACTTTACAGAGGGAAAAGTAAGTGTGTTATAATGTGCCGGTAAAAAGGAAAAATAAGAAATATCAGATAATATGAACAGTTATCGGGGTGTTAATGATTTGGCTTTTTGACTTGTAACTGTGAAGGTACTGAACAGTTATAAAGGTTGAATGATTGATGCCCCAGGTTGTTATTGGTTATGGAGGTAATTTAGATTATGAGAATAAAAAAACTGGGAACACTTATTGTTGCAGGAGTGATCATGTGCACGACACCGGCAATGCCTGTAATGGCATCAGATGCAGTTGAATCTGTACAGGAGATTATCTCAGATAATGAAATAGATTCTCTCGCTTCTGATCCGGATAAAGTTGTGGATATCATTATGTATGTAAAAGATGCTGTGGCAGATCAGGATATTTCGGATGACCAGATCAAAGAGGTAATCCAGACAGCAGAAAATACTGTTGGAGTAAGTCTTACTGATGAGGAAGAGAATAAAATCGTCACGATCGTTAAGCAGGTCAAGAATTCAGATATTAACGAGGAGCAGCTGAGAAGTACTGTGACAAAGGTGTATGATAAGCTTGAAGAAATGGGAATCGGCAAAGAGGAAGTAAAAGGAATTCTGCATAAATTATTTGATTTTGCAAAGAGTCTCTTTAATTAAAAGAATATGAATTAAAAGGATATGACTGCTGCCGGACTTTCAGAGAAAAAATATCCGCCTGATACGGACATATGAACGTGATGGAGATATACAACATGTACAAGTGTAAGGAATTGCAAAAATAAAATATATGTGGTAATTTCCTAAAAAAAAGTATAAAAAATAGAATTAATTGTGCAAATGAACGAAAGTTAACGGCGAGTTCATATTTTGTTCATAAATAATTGCTATTATATAGACAGTTCGAAAGAACCTACGAAAGACGTTGTAATGTGTTATCATTACACATAAATTTTTTTCATAATAATAGCCCCGGTAAACCACTGCCGGGGCACTCCTCGTTTTATAGAGGATTTTTTTTCCCATATTTCTGGATTTCGTTATTGAGTTCTTCCATGCGGGCATCCAGCTCGGCTACATATCTGGCACATTCTCTTAATTCCTTTGTGATGTAGTCTGGTCCGTCTCCCTCAAATTTGTAATGCATTTTGTGCTCCAGAGTTGCCCAGAAATCCTGTGCTACTGTACGAATCTGTATCTCTACTTTGGTATCAATGATACTGTCGGAAAGAAAGACAGGTGTGGTAACCAGCATATGGTAACTTCGGTAACCACTCTTCTTTGGGTTTTTCATATAGTCGCGTCTTGCGAGAATTGTCAGATCATTCTGTTTGGAAATCATATCTGCAATCAGATAAATGTCAGAAGTGAAGGAACAGCTGATTCGGATTCCTGCAATATCGTTAACATATCGAACCATATTTTCAATACTGGATTCATATCCATGTCGTTTCAATTTCTTTACAATGCTCTCCGGAGTTTTGATCCTGGATTTTACATGTTCGATAGGATTATATTTATGGCGGTGTTGAAACTCACCATTTAAAATATTAATCTTTGTTTCAATCTGCTTAAGAGCAGACTGATAAACGAAAATAACAGTTTCCCAGTCATTTAGCTCTTTAAAGTCCCTCAATGGGACAGAATCATAATTCATATACGAAAGTCCTTTCTATGCTCAATTATATTTTTCTATGCGATACCTTTGAAGTCATTGCTGTATTTATTTTCTGCTTTTTTGTATTTCAGAGGTAAGTGAATTAAAAAAAATAGATTAAAAAATTAACTGCCTGACAAATTGTAAAATACTGGTAACTATTCAGCAGTCAGCTATTCCGCGAGGTGTTTTGGCATGAATATGCCAAAATCCCGAGACATACAAGTCAAAATTCCATTGCCGCAGGCAATCTGGAATGAATTTTGGCTACGTTACTGTGAA